>PDWI01002663.1_pt1 | contig 26656 bp, 20 predicted proteins | sample 1430891 | NCBI WGS metagenome assembly PDWI01 (sample SAMN01162508, study PRJNA174530) | Oral metagenome, whole genome shotgun sequencing project. | biome: Marine environment; feature: Marine mammal; material: Swab sample of the gingival sulcus; isolation source: swab sample of gingival sulcus...
CCGTTACCTTCTAAAAAAGGATGAGCGATGTTCATTTCAACATATTTTGCAATTATTTCTTCAAAAGTATTCTCAGGCATTTGTTCGATTTTTGCTAAAACCTCATTCAAATACAAAGAATTAGCAAAACGGAAATTACCTTTTGAAATATTTTTTTTTCTGATTTGACCTGCAAAATCATACAGGTCTTTGAATAAGTAATTATGTATTTCCTGTAGACCTTTAGTCGTTCCAACTTCAATTTTATTTATATCACCAGACTCAAATAATTTATAAGCATTTTCTAAGCTGTTTTTGTCTATATCATTCATATTCATATTGTACCATTTTTTCTGATTATATCATTCTTTGCTTGCAGCTAACGACAAGTTTCAGGAAGCATTTGACATAAAGCACTTGAGAGATGACACCCAATGTTACGCAAGAAAGGGCCGTTTGCGGAACAGGCGCGGCCCTGCCGGAGGGCGGGGGATGCAGCGGTCAAAATATGCCTGCCCGCGCCTGACAATCCCCTGGTTCCGTTAAAGGCGGCCCATTAATCCGTAACACGGGGCGGCCTCAGGGCCAGGTTGTTCCGGTGAATCACTTCGTCATAAGGTTTTTCTCCAAGATAATCCTGTATCCGGTCCGTCTGAAGCCCCATAATCCGTCCGATATCTTCCGCGTCATAATTCACCAGCCCCACCGCGATACAGTCTCCCCGGCTGTTTTCCACCCGGACCGGAGCCCCGGTTTCGAATTCCCCGTCAATTCCGATAATGCCCGAAGGCAGCAGGCTTTTTCCCCGCTTCCGCAAAGCGTTTTCCGCGCCGTCATCCACGGAAAGGGTGCCTTCGGGGCGGGTGGAAAAAGCGATCCAGCTCTTGCGGTTGGCCATTTTCCGGCGCCGGGGCACAAAAAAAGTGCCGGGCGGCCCGTTTTCAAATATCCGCAGCAGGATATCGGCATCCGTTCCCCTTGCAATGATCATGGGAATGCCGGCGGCATTGACCTTTCGGGCCGCCTTGATCTTGGTGAGCATGCCCCCCGTGCCCAGCTCGCCCGGAATATCGCCGGCATAGCGCTCCATGTCCCGGTGGACCGGATCAGCCCGGCGAATGAACCGGGCATCGGGATGCACGCGGGGATCTTTATCGTACAACCCGTCAATATCCGTCAGATTGACGAGCAGGTCCGCGTCCAGGAGCAGGGAAATCATGGCCGAGAGATTATCGTTATCCCCGAATCTGATTTCTTCCACGGATACGGTGTCGTTTTCGTTGATCACGGGCACAACGCCCCAGGCCATCAGAGTGGAAAGGGTATTGCGGACATTGAGGTACCGGCGGCGCTGCTGCAATCCGTCGGAGGTCAGCAGCAGCTGGGCCACCTGCTTGCCATGAACCGCAAAGGCTTTTTCATATGCGCGGATCAGGCCCGCCTGCCCCACGGCGGAAATGGCCTGACGCTCGGGCAGGGCGTCCGGCCGGGAGGCGATGGCCAGACGCTTGAGCCCGGCGGCCATGGCCCCGGAAGATACCAGAACCACTTCTTTCCTCTGACGGATCAGCGCACAGATCTGCCGGCTGATATCCTGGATCAGTTCGCGGTTCAATCCCCCCCGGCAGGACAATACATTGCTGCCGATTTTCACCACGATACGCCGGGCCTGCTTCAGGCTGGCGTCGCCGGGCGGCGTATTTTCGCCGGCGTCATCCCATGTAATATATCGTTCCTCTTCTCCCATGGCGGATCCTTTATAATCGGGCAGGTATACTCTGTCAGATATCGTATGTCCGGGATGCCGGGGGGTTCCCGGCCGCATTGCCGGATCGGACGGAAACAGCCGCCGATACCGAATCGTACACGATGAGGGTAAAAATGGCGGAAGGGGAGAGTGCGGTCAGGGGGCCGGCCGGTCCAGCTCGTCCAGCATGCGGGCCATTTTCCGGATCAGATCCCTGACGCCCCGGGACGCGGCGGCGGAAATACACATGAAGGGCGGAGATTCCGGAGTTATTTCCATGAGTTCGGCGGCCACGTCCGCCCCTGGCAGATCCATTTTATTGAGAACCACAAGCTGGGGCTTTCGGGCCAGATCCCTGCTGTAGGAAGCCAGTTCAGCATTGATGGCGCGGTAGCGCGACAGGGGGTCATCTGCGTCGATTTCGGAGGCGTCAATGAGGTGGACCAGAAGACGGGTGCGTTCAATATGGCGCAAAAACCGGGATCCGAGCCCCGCGCCGGTATGGGCGCCCCGGATCAGCCCCGGGATATCGGCCACCACAAAGGGTTCGCCGTCATCGGAGCGGACCACGCCGAGCGTCGGCGTCAGGGTGGTGAAGGGATACGCCGCCACCTTGGGCCTGGCAGCGGAAATCGTGCGGATCAGGGTGGATTTCCCGGCATTGGGAAAGCCCATGATGCCGATATCCGCCAGGGATTTCAACTCCAGTCTGAGATTCCGGCGGACGCCATCTTCTCCGGGCTGGGCAAATCTCGGCGCCCGGTTGGTGCTGGATTTGAAACGGGCGTTGCCCTGTCCTCCCCGCCCCCCCCCGGCGATCACAACGGGTTCCCCGGCCCGGGTGAAATCAACGAGCAGCTCACCGGTCTCGGCGTCCGTCACCTGGGTGCCGGGCGGCACTTCAATGACGAGATCTTTTCCGCTGCCGCCGGTGCGGTTTCCGCCCTGGCCGCCTTTTCCATTGGGCGCCTTGAACTGGCGGGTAAACCGGAAGGGATAAAGAGTACGGCGGCCGGCGGCGGCCTTGAGCAGTATATGACCGCCTCTGCCGCCGTCACCGCCGTCGGGTCCGCCCCTGGGAACGAAGCGCTCCCGCCGGAAACTGACACAACCGGCGCCGCCGCTGCCGGACTGGACGGTAATGGACGCTTCGTCGATGAATTTCATGGGATGCGCCGGAGGCCGGAATGATGATCAGGCGCCGGCCGGATCATCATTCCGGCATGGATTCGGGCCGACTGGAATATTATCCAGCCGGATATACGCAGGCTTTTTTGCGGTTCCGGCCCATGCGCTCATAGGCGACCACGCCGTCCACCAGGGCAAAAAGGGTATAATCCTTGCCGCAGCCCACGTTTTCACCGGGATGGATCCTGGTGCCAACCTGCCGGACCAGGATATTACCGGCCCTTACCTGCTGTCCGCCATAGCGTTTCACGCCCCGGCGCTGTCCGTTGCTGTCACGGCCGTTTTTCGAGCTGCCGCCCGCTTTCTTATGTGCCATGTTCCTGCTCCCTGGCTATGCGAGAACGATTTTATCCGCCGGTTTTTCGCCGGCCTGTTCACGATCCTGTTCAATAATCTGTTCACCGGCGCCCATGCCGTCGATGCGCACCGCCGTATATGACTGCCGATGCCCCTGCATCCGGCGAAAGCGTTTGCGGCGTTTGTATTTGAATACGAGAATTTTCTTCGCCCTTCCCTGCTCCACGATCTGGCCCTGAACCGCCATATCCTCCACCAGGGGCTGGCCGATGGTAACGGATTCTCCGTCGTTGAACAGCAATACCTGATCAAAAGTGACGGCATCGCCCACGTCGCCGGGCAGTTTTTCCACCCGCACCACATCGCCCCGCCGGACCTTATATTGTTTTCCGCCCGTACTGACTACAGCGTACATATGCCTGCCTCCTTAAAAGCCAACCTCATTCCATCCATTCATAAATTTTATCATTATATAAAATAACAGAGTCTTGTCAATCCAATTTTTCAGAATACCGCTTCCGCCGCCCCGCTTCCTTTTCCATTCCCGGAAAGGCGGCTCGCCTCCGGCCGGGCGCCCGTAAACATCAGGCCAAGAAATTGAGGGCCATCGGCCGGAGGCTGCGGTACGCGGAAAATTTCCAGGCAGGCCCCGCCGCCCTGCCCGGCATCCAGGCGAACCGGACCGGCGCCGGCCGAAACGACGCCCGGAAGCCGCTCCAGTTCATCGGCAATCCTGGCGGCGATCCCCGTCAAAGCCCCGTCTTCCGCCAATCCAGCGTCCCCGTCAACGGCAATACCGGCAATACCGCAAACCGCTTCCGAACCAACGGCCAGATCTTCCGCAAGGGCAGCATGGACCGCCGGAGACGTGGTCAGCCAGAAAGGATAGGCTGTATCGGGCAATAAGGAGGCATGGAGCCGCCGCCAGGCGGATATCCGTTCGCGGGTCCGCTGTGCGCCCGGATCATCCGGCGCCGTCACGCCCGAAAGAGGGATGAGCGGCATCCTGTCAGGGTCGCCGGCCAGGTCATCGAACAGACGCCGCTCCATCTTTTCCGCAGCCCGCAATCCATTGCGCAATTCCGCCTGACGGGCGTCAAAATCCTCGGCTACCGCCAGGAAAATACGGGCCCGCAAAACAGGATCTTCCGGTTCGTCTGTTTTTCGGCCGCCCATGATGGACGCCAGTTCATCCCGGATATCATGGGCCGAGCCCGCGTCTTCTTCCGCCATCCGGTCCAGACCGGCGGCCAGAGCGGCCAGATCCGTTCCGGCGCGATATTGGGCCCATTGGATACATTCCATGGCCCGGTGACGGACTTCATCATTCCGGTCATTCGGCCCATGAAGGAGCAGACGGCCGGAAGAAACGGCCCTGGCTGTTTCCGGCGCGGCGGTTTCATCCGTCGGGGACAAAAGGGCGATCCGGGGAAAAAGAAGGCCCAGCGGAGACATCCACTCAGGGTCAAACCGTGTAAAAGGATATAGAATGGGAACCATGAAATTCACTCCTGCGGGCGCCGGATATCCGGCATCTGAAAACAGAGCGGCCTTATATTTCAGGTATGAGTTTCCAGGTCAAGATTTTTCAGCCGCCGGGATGGCCCGATTCCCCGTGTCAGGCAATTTGCAGATTTGAAATCATCCATTCGGGCACCGGCGCATACGCCTTTGACCGGGTGCATTCCTGATTATAACGGATTTTGGGGAGCGTGATAGGGAGCAACTCAAATCATTATGGAAGGAGCCTGATTAAAACATAACTTATTTATATTATTAAATATATTTTTTAAATAGACTTTTAATGAATGATTTCATAAATTATTCATGAATCTCATTGGAATCTGCGGAATCAACATGCGGGGCTCCTTTCCGGTTTGTTTTCGGATATCATGATGTTTGCCGAAATCGACCGAGCCGGCCGGGTATGAGATGGAAACGGGACGCGGAATTTCCGCGATGCGTCAGCCAAAGTCCATGGGAATCCCGGGCTGCCAGCTCCAGTCCGGATTTACAGACGGATCCCGGTAGCTTGTTTCGAATTCCATGGGGCCGGTTTCTTCCACCGCCGCCGGAAAATACAGCGTCAGCTCCTTTTCCTGGGCCGTGATGACCGGAAATCCGTAGGGAGTATTTCCGTGTTTCATGGCTTTTCCGGCGGACTGGCGTTCGTCCACGAACGCCGCGTGGGCGTTCAGCCGGTCGGTAATCCGTTTTTTCCCCATCTGCGCGGCGGCGGCCATCCGTTCCCGGATCAGGTCTTCCATTTCCGGATGCAGCTCAATGCCCGTGCTGTGGCGGCCGGCGGCCGCAGCCGCCATGCTCGTGGTGCCCGTGCCGAGAAAGGGGTCCACCACCCGGTCCCCATACACGGAAAACATGGAGATCAGCCGATAGGGCACCTCGAAAGGATAGGCCCCGCTTCGTTTGCGCACCTCCGGGGAAATCCCGGACTGCCGCTCCCCGGTCAGCCCCGTCCAAATATCCGAAAACCAGTGATTCCGCTCTTCCCAGAAACAGGCGGATTTCCGGCGGTTCTCTTTCTGTTTTGCGGAAAACGCCCGTTTTTCCCCCTTACGGAATACCAGGATGTATTCATGCTCCAGGGTCACGTAAGCGGAGGGGGGCAGCATACCCGATCCCATGAATTTATTGGGTGCGGTGGTGGGCTTGCGCCAGATCACGGCGGGCAGGGAGGTGAATCCCAGGGCCGTCATGGCCGACTGGATGCGGCTGTGATTGGGCCAGAGAACAAAATTGCCCTTCATGGTTCTGACGGCGTCCCCGATATTGATACAGGCGATGCCGCCGGGGGACAGCATGCGGTAAAGGGCCTTCCATACGGGATCCAGGATCTGGTGCATGGCCTCAAACGCCGTGGCCGCATCTTCTTTTCGCAGGGCCGAGGCGGCCTTCGGCGACAGGGTGGAAAAAATATCGTCCCACATGGCGATCATGGGGTAAGGCGGCGAGGTCACAATTAGGTGAACGGGCTCCCTGATATCGGATATCCGGTCGGCGGCAGCACCGAATAGTATCTTGTGTCTGGTTGTCAGGGGCATGGAATCGCGTCTGGCGAGTTTCTTTTCGTTTTCGGTTTTCATCAGGACGTCCCTCTTTCGGTGCTTGTCTCCTGCGCCATCAGTTCCCGCACCATTTCCCGCAGACCGTCCGCGGTTGCTTTTTCCGGGGCGATCCGTTGTCCCGCAGTGAGAATGACGGGGTGGCGAAACCGGTGCTTGCGCACGGTCATGGCCCTTCCGGCCCGGTGAGAGAAAAAGGAACCCCATAATCCGGAAAGCGCCATGGGAATCACCGGCACGGGATCACGCTCCAGGATCGTTTCGACGCCCCGGCGGAAAACACCCAGCTCTCCGTCCGGAGTCAGGCGGCCTTCGGGGAAAATGCAGACGATTTCGCCTTCCCGGAGGGCCGTGGAAATGGATTCAAAGGCGGCATCGTAACATTCCGGATCCTTTTTCCGGGAGGTGATGGGGATGCCCTTTCCTGCGCGGAAAATGAAATGGAGCACCGGGATACGGAAAATATCCCGATGGATCACAAACCGTACGGGACGCCGGCAGATGCCCGCGATGATAAGGCCGTCCACATAACTCACATGATTGCAGACCAGGACGGCGGGGCCGTTTTCCGGAAGATGGGAAATGCCCCTGCCGCGCACCTTGTACAGCAGGCGGGTCAGCAGAAAAATCAGAAACCGGATGGTGAATTCAGGCACCCGGGAAAATACATACAGGGCCACGATGAGATTCAACGGCACCAGAAGAAGAAAAAGGCCGGATACGGTCATGCCCAGCGGTCCCAGCACCAGCATGCTGAACAGGGCCGCCATGACCATGAAAAGGGCGTTGAAAATATTATTGGCCGCGATTACCCGGGCCCGCACCCCGGCTTCCGTCCGGGTCTGAATAAAAGCGTTTAAGGGCACGATATAGCATCCGCCCGATATGCCGATGAGAAGAATATCCGCCAGTACGCGGAAACTGCCCTCGGTGGACAGAAAGGCGGCAAGGCCCATCAGGGATGATCCCGGCGGCGCGGTATCGGCAAATACCAGATCCAGCCCGAACAGGCTGAGACCGATGGCACCGATGGGAACCAGCCCCGGTTCCACCCGTTTTCCGGACGCCTTCCCGCATAAAATGCTGCCCAGGCCGATTCCCAGGGAAAACATGGTCAGAAGAAGGGTCACCACGGCTTTATTTCCTTGTAATACATCCCTGGAATACACGGCCAGGTGGGTGATGTAAACAGATCCCAGAAACCAGAACCAGGAGATGGCCATGACCGATAAAAAGACGGAGTAAACGGTGCGGGAATGGCCCAGGGTGCTGGAAATCAGACGGAAAAAATGGGCCGGGGACACGGGCGGCGCCTCCTCGCGGACCTGTTCCGGCGGCGCAGGCGGAATTCCCTGACTGGCGAGCCAGCCAGCTACGGCAAAACACCAGACGGCCAGTCCCACCAGGATTGGCGAATACTGGATCAGGATGCCCCCGGTCAGGGCGCCCAGAAGGATGGCCATAAAAGTTCCCAGGCTCACCAGGGCATTGCCCGAGACCACTTCTTCCGTGCGCAGGTGCTGGGGAATCAGGCTGTATTTCACCGGACCGAAAAAGGCGGACTGGGCGCCCATGGCGAAAAGCAGGACCAGCAGCAGGGGGACGCTTTGAAACCAGAAGGCGAAAAGAGCGCCGGTCATAATGGCGGTTTCCGCCAGCTTGACGCGGCGGATGAGGCGGGCCTTTTCCTGAAAATCACAGATTTGCCCGGCCGGGGCCGAAAACAGGAAAAAGGGCAGAATAAAAAGGGCGGCGGCAAGGTTGACAAGCATTTCCGGCCGCATGCCGCCTTCGGTCGCGGGGCGGAAGGAAATAAAAATGATCAGCGCGTTTTTAAAAATATTATCATTGAACGCCCCCAGGAACTGGGTGTGAAAAAACGGGCCGAACCGCCGGGACGAGAGCAGGCGGAGCATGCCGCCGGCTTCGCCGGGAGGATCAGGTGGAGAAACGGGCGGCGGATCGGGAGAGAGGCGGGTGGTCACGGGCGGCATCTTTCAAGAATTGTGGTTGAAAAGCGGCTTTTATATGGTATAAAAATACGTTGTTCTCTTCGTGCCTGTCAAGCTGGCGTCCTGGATATTCCGGAGCATTTCCAGCGGATATCCGGCAGGGCCGCCCCCCTGGCGCACCATGACGGAGAACAGACCGGGTGCCGGTCTGCGGTATTCCTGCGGGCCCAGTATTCATGGAGTTTTTTCAAGGAGGCAGCAATGTCGTTTTTCGGAAAAATGATCACCCTTTTTGTCGTTATGTCTACCGTCCTGTCTTTTGGCGGCTGTTCATCGGACGAAGACAAACTTGCCGCGTTTCTGGAAAAAGGAAGCACCTTCCTGGAAGAAGGGGATTATAAAAACGCGGAGCTTGAGCTGAAAAATGCCATCCAGCTGGATTCTTCCAATGTCGATGCCTATCGCAAACTGGCCCGGGTTTATATGAAGCTTGGCAATACCAAGGATGCCTTCAGAACCTACCTGGTTCTGGAGCAGCTTGATCCTGATGATCTGGAAGCACGGCGCCAGCTGGCCACCTTCCTGTTTCTGGGCCGCCAGTACGAGGAGGCCGCCAAGCGCATCAAGGCGGTGCTCGCCAAGGAACCGGACAATATCAATATGCTCTTTCTCCAGGCCGGCTATGTGGAGCAGGCCGGGGATACCGGCAAGGCAGAATCCATTTTTCGCCGTATCCTGGAACTGGATGCGACGCAGGTCCGCGCCCATCTGGCCCTTTCCCGCATCCTGGAAACCGCGGGACAAAAGGCAGAAGCGGAGAAACATCTCAAAACCGCCGCGAAACTGAAACCGGATGACACCCTTGCCCAACGCAAACTCCTGGCCTTCCATATGCGCCACAAGGAATTTGAAAATGCCGAAAATCTGCTTCTGGCTGGCATTGCCGCCAAACCGGATGACGCCCAGGCGCGGATCATGCTCGGCAATTTTTATTTTTCCCGCCAGCGGGAAGAGGAATCTGCGGCGGCCTATCGCAAGGCCGTGGAGCTGGCCCCGGAAAAACCCGGCCCCCTCATGGTTCTGGGCGGATTTCTGGAGGCCGTGGGAAAGGATGAGGAAGCCCGCGAGACCTATGACAAGGCCCTGAAGCTCGGGCCGGAAAACGCCGGCGTGCTCATTGCCATGGCCCGGTTTTATCTGCGCGGGGGAGATCTGGAAAAAGCGGCGGAATTCGTGGACCGGGCTCTCAAGGTCAATCCCAAAAATTTTCAGGCCCGCTCCCTCAGGGCCGAGGTTCTGACCGGAAAAAAGGAATTCGACAAGGCTATTGCCCTTCTGGACATCCTGCTGGAGGAAGAGCCGAAAAACGCCCGTCTGCACTATTTCAAAGGGGTCTGCGAATTTGGCCGGCAGCGTATTCCCGCCGCGCAGCAGGCGCTTCAGACGGCCCTGGAACTGAATCAGAACCTCTATAAGGCCCAGTTGCTTCTGGCCCGGATTTTCATGGCGGACCGCCGGTTCATTGACGCCCGCGCCATGGCTGGGGAAGTCCTGTCCCGAAAGCCCGATAACGCGGATGCCCGTCTTCTCATAGGCAATGCCTATCTTTTTGACGGCCGTCCGGAAGAGGCGGTGGGCGTATTTGAAGAAATGGTGGCCGCCATGCCGGAAAATCCGGCCGGCCATTACCGGCTGGCCCTTTCCTACCAGCGGGTGGGAAATTCAGACAAGGCCCTGCATCATTATGCCGAGGCCCTGCGCATCAATCCCAGGCTCATGGATGTATTCAGCGGTCTGGTCATGGCTCATGCAGTGCGCCGGGAGTACGATCAGGCCCTGGCCGCCTGCGAGGCCCATCTGGCGCAGGTGGCGGATTCCCCGGGGGCCCGGTCCGTGATTTATGAACTCATGGGCGGCATCTATATGGCCAAGGACGAACTGAACAAAGCGGAAAAAGCCTTCCAGCAATCCATGGCCGTCAATCCCAATACCATGCGACCCTATTACGGGCTGGCCAGGATTTATCTGAAGCGGAACGAAGCGGATAAAGCCGAGGCCCAGTTCCATGCCCTGCTCGAAAAAAATCCGAAGCAGGTACGGCCCAATATGATGCTGGGCATCCTCATGGATATGCGGAAAAAAAAGGCTGAAGCGGAAAAATATTATCGCGCGGCCCTGGAGGTGAATGATAAATTCGCCCCGGCCGCCAATAATCTGGCCTATCTTCTGACCGAAACAGCGGACAGTTTCACCGAGGCCCTTTCCCTGGCCCAGACCGCGCGGGAGAGCATGCCGAAGGACGCCGGCGTCATGGATACTTTGGGCTGGGTTTTCTATAAAAGCGGCAATTATACGGCCGCCGTGGATGAGCTGGAATCCGCCGTGCATGAACTGGATAAAAATGCCACCGTACATTATCATCTGGGAATGGCCTATTACCGGCAGGGAAAGAATCCGGACAAGGCTAGAGAACATCTGAACACGGCGCTGGAACTGGATCCCAAAATTTTTTCGGCTGCGGAAATCAGGGAAATACTGGCCAAATTATAGCCGGGGCCCATCGGGAGGCCGGCGGAATACCGGCCTCTCTTTTCCGGTCCGGCACCGCCGGACATCCGGTGCTTTTCTTCGGCCTGATTTTGTACGGATAATACGCGAAGGATACCCCCCGGGCTCATGAAGTCCTTTCCCCTCAAACTGCTGCTTTTTTTTCTCCTCCTGCCGCCGGCGGGGTACGGGATCACCATGGCCGTTCTTCAGGAAGTGGTGCTGGACGCTTTTCTGACGCCGACCCTGGTCAATTATTTCCATAATAAGAGTCTGCGCAATATTGACGCCGTCATGCAGGGAGATCTGCCCCTGAAGGCAGCGGTCGCCCGAAATATTGAACCCCAGATACGGAAGCTGCATTTTCTGCGGGCCGCCGGCGTAGAACTCTCCGTGGCGGTTCTCACCCGCAACGGCACGGTTCTCTACCCCCGTCTCCAGACCATCCTCGGAGAACCGGGGCAGGCCGGGGCCCCGCCGCCCAAGGATAAATTCACCATTGCCCGGGAAAACCTGGCCCTGACCCATCAGGGCCTGGTCGTCCATGTGCGGGCCCGGCTCAATATGGTATCCCTGACTTCAGCGGTCATTTTCGCCGTCTATCTGGTCTTGTCGGCCCTCTTGTTTTACCGAGTATTCCGCCAGCGCATGGGCCGTATCCATGCGGCGGAAAAAGAACGCGAGGCGGAAATCCGGCGCCTGCACGATCAGGAACGGGAACGGGAAGCCGACCTGGAGCAGCTGCGCCAGGGGCACGGGGCATTGACGGCAGACCTGGAACGCCTGCGGGAAAGCATGCGGGAAGAGCGGCGCCAGGCCCTGAAAAACGAGGACGGCATGGTGGCGGAAATTGAGCTGCTGGAACGCCGTATTTCGGAAAATCTGACCCTGCGGGAGCGGCAGCAGGCGGAAATTGAGACGCTGCAACAGACCATTTCTCATCTGGAAAAAAATAGAAAAGGGGCCGGCGCCGGCAAAAAAGAGGCCATGCTCCAGAAACGGTTCCATACCCTGTATAAAAATCTGCGGTTCACGGATAAGGCTGTGAGCGGCTTTGCGAACCTGGCCGAAGATCAGAAAATCAAATGCGAGGAAATCATTCACCATCTCAATGAAGACGCCTCTCTGGTACCCGTGAAGCGCAAGGTGTTCGGGAAAAAAGGCCGCCAGACCATTCTGGAAGTGGTGTTCGGCTATCGGGGCCGCCTGTATTTCCGCAAAACCCGCGACGGCGGACTGGATATCCTGGCCGCCGGCACCAAGAATACCCAGAACAAGGATCTGGAATACCTGAACAAATTATAGTCCCTATGGAAAGGAAACGAAAATGGCCTATGATCCCTCAATGGATAAAACCCTGAAAAAATGGAAATGCGAAGAGACCGGGCTGGTGGTCTCCATCAACCGGTACGGAGACGGAGAGGCCAAGCTGCAGGTCGGCCCCCGGATCCTGCTGAAAAAGGACGGCACCGAGCGGGCCCCGACCAAGGCCGGGCGCCTGTCCATTGAGGATGTCCTCTGGCTGTATGATATGATTGATGAGATCAAGGACGAAATGACCGATCTGGCCGGACCCGCCTGAATGGTTCCGCGCCCGGCCGATCAAAGACCAGCCGGTGCGGCCCTGGTCAATCCCCATCCCGGCCGGCGGCCTCCCGACGCGGGACGCGCGGCCCTGATGCTCACCAGCGATGCGGATCTGGAACGGATCCGCGTCGAGTCCGGCATCGGGGAGCCGGCGGACCGGACCCTCATGTCCAGCCGGTTTTACGCTGCAGCCAAAGGCCGGCCGTTTTCCATTATCGGCCCCATGACCGGTGCGCCCTATGCCGTGATCCTGCTGGAAAATCTCATCGCCTGGGGCGTCAGGAATATCCTGTATCTGGGGTGGTGCGGCGCCGTTTCCCCGGATCTGTCCATCGGCGATCTGCTGATCGCGGATGATGCCCTGGCAGACGAGGGCACCTCCCCGGCCTATGGCGTCAAACCTTTTTCCCCGGTTCCCGCCGATCCTTTGTGGACGGAAATACTGGCGGACGCCGCCCGGGAACCCGCGCCAGTTCCGGCACCGGGCGCTGATCCGCCCCCGGCATCCGTTCCAGGCCCGGCTGCGGACGCAAAACCGGCGCCGCCGGACGCCGGGGAAGCGCATCCCGCGCGGCGGGGCCGCATCTGGACCACGGACGCGGTTTTTCGGGAAACCCCGGAAAAAATCGAATGGTTCCGCCGGCGCGGAGCCCTGGCCGTGGAAATGGAAGTATCCGCTCTTTTTGCCGTGGCCCGGTTTCGCGGTGTTTCCGCCGCAGCGATCCTGGCGGTATCCGATGATCTGTCCGGCGATACCTGGCAGCCGGGATTCCGGGATCCCCGGTTCCGGCGGGCCCGGGGCCGGGCGCGGCGCATCGCCCGAAAGGTATTAATTCATCATGCCCTCTTTCCGGAATCCTGCGTTTCGGCCTGAACCCGCAGCAGGCCATCATCCCCCGGCCAGCGCCGATGAAGACGGACTGCGGGCTCGCCTGCGCGGATTGCGGGATGAACTTCATCGCCATAACCACCTTTATTACGCCCTGGACGCGCCGGAAATTTCCGACGCGGACTATGACCGTCTCTTTCGCGAGCTGCTGAAAATCGAGGAGGCCCGGCCTGATCTCGTCACCCCGGATTCCCCTTCCCGCCGGGTCGGGGCCCCGCCCGTGGAGGGGTTTGCCCGTTATTCCCGCGCCATCCCCATGCTCAGCATCGCCAATGCCTTTTCCGGGGGCGATCTGGCGGATTTCGACCGGCGGGTCCGCAAAATCCTGGAAACCGATGAAAATCCGACCTATACGGCCGAACCCAAGCTGGACGGCCTGGCCGTGGAACTCATTTATGAGCACGGCCGCCTGGTTCTGGCCGCGACACGGGGCGACGGGGTGACCGGCGAAGTGGTCACGGACAATATCCGCACCATTCGTTCCCTTCCCCTGCGCCTGACTCCGCCGCCGGGCGGTATTCCGGAACAGTTATCCGTGCGCGGGGAGGTGTTTATTTCGCGATCCGGGTTTGAAACCCTCAACGCGAACCGGGAAAAAGCCGGGGAACCGCTTTTCGCCAATCCCCGCAACGCCGCCGCCGGCTCCCTGCGGCAGCTTGATTCCCGCCTTACCGCTGCCCGTCCCCTTGAAATTTATCTTTACGCCGCCGCCGATCCCGCCGCGCTTCCCGTTTCCACCCAGGGCGAACTGCTGGACTGGCTCAAGCAGGCCGGGCTGCCGGTCAATCCACTGGTCAGAACCGGTATTTCCCTGGAAGACGCCCTGAACTTTCATCGGGATCTGGCGGCCCGGCGCGATGATCTGCCCTATGCCATCGACGGCGTGGTCATCAAGGTGGACCGCCTGGCGGACCAGGAGCGGCTGGGAGCCAGGGCCCGAACTCCCCGCTGGATCATCGCCCGGAAATTTGAAGCGGTCACTGCAGAAACGCGGGTATTGGATATCGAAATCCAGGTGGGCCGCACCGGAGCCCTGACCCCCGTGGCCCGTCTGGAACCCGTGGAGGTGGGCGGCGTGGTGGTGAAAAACGCCACCTTGCACAATGATGACGAAATCCGGCGCAGGGACGTGCGCATCGGAGACCGGGTGCTGGTGCGCCGGGCCGGGGATGTGATTCCCGAGGTGACGCACGTCCTGATGGAAAAGCGGACCGGGGATGAAATCCTGTTCACGATGCCGGCGGTCTGCCCCGTGTGCGGCGATCCCGTGGGGCGTCCGGAGGGCGAGGCCGTGACCCGGTGCGGCAATATCTTCTGCCCGGCCCAGCTCAAGGGCCGCATCCGTCATTTTGCCTCCAAAAACGCCCTGGATATCGACGGGCTGGGGGAAAAACTGGTGGCCCAGCTCGTGGACCGGGGCCTGGTATCCCGGTTTGACGATCTTTTCCGTCTGGATCAGGCGTCGCTGGAGGCCCTGGACCGCATGGGAACCAAATCCGCCGTCAATCTCCTGGCGGCCCTGGAGGCCCGGAAGGAGATTTCCCTGTCCCGCTTTCTCCATGCTTTGGGCATCCGGCACCTGGGCGAAACCGGGGCCCGGCTCCTGGCCGAAAAATTCATGACGCTCGACGCAGTCATGGACGCGGAAACCGGGGAGATGGAGGCCGTGGACGGCATCGGCCCGGAAATCGCCGGCGAAGTGCGGCGCTTTTTCGCTTTTCCCGCCCACCGGGAGGTGATCAGGGGATTGCGGGAGGCCGGGGTAAATCCAGCGCCCCCGGGCGGCGCGGCCGGAACCGGTGAAACCGAATCCGGCCGAAGCGCATCGGAAGCCAACGATCACCCGCTGGCCGGCAAAACCCTTGTCCTCACCGGGACGCTTTCCGCCATGACCCGCAATGAAGCCAAAGAGCGCATTCTGGCCGCAGGCGGAAAGGTCACCAGCAGTCTCTCCGGAAAGACCGATTTTCTCGTCGCCGGGGAAAAAGCCGGCTCCAAGCTGGAAAAAGCCCGGTCTCTGGGCGTTACGGTTCTTTCTGAAGATGAATTTCTGAAAATGACCTTCGGATAAACCGCATATCATTTCCGGAAGACGCCGGGCGCGGCCCGGACCTTTCCGGTTTCCAGAAACACCGGTTCGACCCTCACACCGGTGTTTTCATCCTGATACGATGCTTCCAGGTGCCGCCGGTTCTCGTCGTCTACGGATTCGATGAAAAAAATCAGGAAAATTTTTTCCAGTTTCAGGCTAGCGCCATATTTCGCAGCCTGAACCAGCGACTGTTTGTATTCATAACGGTCTTTGAAAGATTTGAGTTCCAGGGCGTACAATTTTTCGCTGCGCCGGATCAGCAGGTCCACCTTGCCGTTTCCCGTGGGGAATTCCGGAAATACCGCTCCCCCCTTGTTCCGGAAAAAAGTGGCGAGATATAAATAAAGATTGAAATGGAACACGGCTTCAAAGATCCTGAAATCCGTTTTCCTCCGGGGAGCGTCCCGGAGCAGCCAGTCCCGGTTGCGGGTCAGCCAGTCCTGATACAGGCGCAGGATTGCCGGGATGTCCGCCTCATCCGGCCCGAGGACCGCCTCAATATCCATCATGGGATCATATAGATCATCCACTGTCGGAAAGATTTCACGGGAAAAATAATGGAACAGGCGTTTCTGGACAAATGGAGAGGAAAAGCGGACGGTACGGGTGGCGGCAGTATCGCCCTGCTCCCGGTCCCGGTCAATGACGCCGTTCATATAGAGAAAATTGATATGAGGGTCGTCGAACCGGAACGGCGCGGGTTCGCGGGTTCTGAACAGTTTTAGAACCGTGTCCCTGTAAGGCTCCTGCCTTGCTTTGCTGATGATATTGAGAATATTATTGCTGGGCAGGATGTTCAGGGCGTCGGAGAAGACCTGGTCAAATATTTCCGGCGTGAGCAGCCGCCCGCCCGGCTGATATCCGTCATACCCTTCGGTCAGCAGTTCCCCGAACCAGGATACCAGGCCCGGCTGGCCGCTGGTTTCGTCATAGATTCGCTGAATGACCTCTTCTGCCACCTTCCGGCCGCTTTCCTCTTCGTACCAGCGGAACATGGATGCGACCTCTTCCGGTGTGAGATTCGGAATATTCATGCTCCGCTGCACGTTAAAGGGTGAGCCGTGGACGTTTTCAACGCCCAGAACGCTGCGTACGCCGATAAGGGCCAGCCCGTGGAGCATGGATTCTTTTTCAAATGCCGTCCTGTCGGTTTCCATCTGCCGGGAGATAAAAATAGCCCTGAATTCGTTGGCGAATTTATTGATGAGATCTTCTTTCAGGGCGTCGAATTCATCAATGATCAGGATCAGGGGTTTTTCATAAAACGATGCGGAAAACAGACGATGAAGATGTTTCCATGCGGTGATTTTTTCCAGCTTCCGGCCCAGCCGCATTTCCAGCTTTTCGGTGAACAGCTCCAGCATGCCTTCATCCGTTGTTTCCGTTTTTGCGGATTGCAGACTGATGACGGCGACTTCGAAAAGCCCCTGTTTCCGGATTATTTCCGCAGCCTCGTGCATGATCCATGTCTTGCCGCACTGCCGGGGCGCCCATACGGTGATGTAATGGCCGCCTTCCTCCGGATTATCGCCCGCAAGATGCCGGACCGCCGTTTCCACCAGCTTTGTTCTGGGAACATGATAATGGAGTTTTTTGTTCACCGGCCCGTAGGATGAAAATCTTTTCATGCACCGCCTCCCGTATTCCCTGTTCCGCGCCGTAAATACCATGCGGCCGTCTGAGATGCAATTTTTCGTTTGAACGAACCCGGTTCCGGATGCACCGGTGTTGCCGGGCAAATCTCCCGAAAAGGTGTAAACGCTCGGGCTGATGGCGGACCTGGCGGCCGATGTGCTCCAGGCAGGGGGACGACGGGGTGTCCGGGAGCATTATGGAAAGACGGGGCCGTCCCTGCGGCAGGGTGAAAATTAGCGGTTGAAAAAAAAACGATTTGGATTTAGGATATCATAGGAATCGACCTCCCGCATGACCCCGCCGTCGTGCGGGTTTTTTCTTGTTTTCCATGGATCCGGCATTCCCCGGAACGCCGGGAGACGCCCCCAAAAACAGGAGAAACGCGATGCAGCGGGATCGCTATAAAGTGCTGACGGAGAGCATTCGCCGGCTGCTCAGGCGCAATGCCGATTCCTATTTGAAGAAAATCGTCCGGAAAACCCATGCGGCCGATCTGGCGCGGGTGTTTCCGCACCTGACCGTTCCCCAGCAGAAGAAACTGTTCGATTATGTGGAAAACGCCGACAACCAGGGAATTCTGTTCGCCGAGCTGCACGCGACTGATTCTCAGGCATTCGAGCAGTTTATTGAGGACATGCCCGAAGAGGCGGTGGCCCTGGTCCTTGAAGCCATGCCCAGCGATGACGTGGCCGATATTCTGGGGGCTCTGCCCGATGAAAAGGCCGACGCCATCCTGAAGAAAATGAAGCTGGAAGGTTCGGAAGAGGTCGAGGAGCTGCTCCGGTACCAGGACGATACCGCCGGCGGCATCATGACCCCGGATTTCATCGCGCTGACCGAAGACACCACGGCCCGGGAAGCCATCGTCAGTCTCCAGGAAGAGCATCAGGACGTGGAGATGCCCTTTTATCTCTATGTGGTGGACGGGTATGACAAGCTGGTGGGCGTCTGCTCCCTGCGGGGACTGGTGGTGGTGCCGCCGGATACCCCGCTCAAGGACTTCATGAGTACCGAGGTTTTTTCCGTGCGAACGGATATGGATCAGGAGGAAGTGGCCAAGCTGGTGGCCCGGTACGATATCCTGGCCGTTCCCGTGGTGACCGAAATGAACGAACTGGTGGGTATCGTCACCGTGGACGATGTCATTGATATTTTCCGCCAGGAAGCCACGGAAGATATCCTGAAGATGGCCGGCGCCGGCGCGGAATTCGTGGAGACCAAATCCGTACTCCGGTCCGTGCGCATCCGCCTGCCCTGGCTCTTCGCCTCCTTTCTGGGCGGCATCGCGGCCGTTTTCATTATCGGGCAGTTTGAAGACAGCCTGAAGAAGATTGCCTCCCTGGCCGCGTTTATTCCGGTCATCATGGGGATGGGCGGCAATATCGGCACCCAGTCTTCCACCATCGTGGTGCGCGGGCTGTCCACCGGCCTGCTTGATGCCCGGCAGATCTGGGCCGTGGTGTCCAAGGAACTGGCCGTGGGCGTGCTTCTGGGCGTATTTTACGGCATGCTGCTGGGGCTGGTGGCCCAGTTTCAACATACGGTGCTTACCCTGTCTTTCTGCGTAGGCGCTGCGGTTCTGGGTTCCATGGGGCTGGCGGCCTTGGTGGGCTCGCTGGTGCCCATGGTTTTCGCGCGCCTGCATATTGATCCGGCCGTGGCCACCGGTCCCTTTGTGACGACCACCATTGATATCCTGTCGGTATTTTTTTATTTTCAGCTGTCCACCATGCTGCTCAAACTCTGACGCCCTGCCCCGTCCGGAATGCGTCGTCCGGACGCGGCCTCCGTGCGTGCGGGCCTGACCCGCTGCTGACCCGCCGCTGATTCGGTCTGGATGGATATGAATCTGCCCTCCCTGTTTCGTAATTTTCCGCTGGCATCCCTGGCCAGAACAGCCTGTTCCCTGGCCCGATGGGGCTGCCGGCATCCGTTTTTGTTTCCGCTGTCGGCCGGTCTGCTCGTCGCGGAACTGGTGGCCGCCCTTCATGTGGGCTGCTTTAACCTGATGTATCAGGCCAAGGTCCGGGCCATTTCCGCCGCCGGATTCATCACCGCGCCCGGTGGTCCGGCCCTGGACAGATTGTCCGACCCGAAAGCCGCAGTGTACGGCGGCCTGTTTTTCACCCTGACCGTGGGCCTGGCCCTGAGCCTCGGTGCCTGGGGCGCGGCCTGGTGCCGGGCCCGCCAGGGGGAGGGTGGAAAAACGGCCTCCCGGATAGCTGCGATCCTGCCCGCCGTACTCTGGGTGTCCATGCTGGTCTGGCTGAACCACCGGGGTCCGGCCTTGTTCGCCAGCCTCTATCCCGCCCTGGTCTGCCCGCTGGTGTATTTTCTGAGCCTGCCCCGTGTCCGGAAATGGGCGAAGACGGTGCCCCTGTATGCGGAAATCGCCCATGCCGGCGGCCTGCTGCTTTTGTGCGCCATGGCTTTTTTTCACCTGAACGCCGGCGGTTTCTCCAATCTGCGGGATCATCTGCTGCTGTCCAATCCTGTGGGGATTTTCCTGACGGATCTGTATTATCGGTATACCCTGTACCCGGCTCAGGTTTTCAAGGCGCCGGCTCAGGACCAGATGCGCACGGTGCGCCTGAAATTTTCGGACCGGGGTGCCGGTATTCCTGAAAAGACGCGGCGCCGTATCCAGGCCCGTCTCATTGCCTCGGATTATTTCCCCCCCGGCCCGGCAAACGGCCGGAACACCGGAATGCCGGTGGTGGATCTCGTTCTGGAGGCGGCGGCGTCCGGAGATGGCGGTGCGGGCGTTATCCTGCGCTGGTGGCGGGAAGACCGGCTGATCATGGAAACCCCGGCCGGGGAACTGCTCCGGACCCCGGGGGCTGTTCTGCGCCGGTTTTCGGACCTGTCCGATCGCCACGGCCCCCTGCGGCAGATGACCTTTTACGGCTTGCTGGGGGCCCTGGCCGTATGTTCCTATGCCGGCCTCTGTGTCGTTTTTTTGCCCCTGATGCGCTTTCTCCTGCGCCGTACACTCCCTGCTGGCCGTGAACATGACGGAATTGGGCCGGGACTGGCGGGCATTCTTTCTGCGGCGGCCGGTCTGTCCCTGCTGCTGACGGGAATGGTCTGGCTGCGGATGCCAATCCCGGATTCGGGGCGTGATCCGGATATCCTGCGCCGGGAAATCCTTGCGGCGGATTTTGACCGGCGCCTGTCCGCCTACAAGGAAATGCATCACCGCCGGCTTCCCTTTACCAGGGAATTGGGGAGCCTTGCGAACCTGGATGAACGCACCCCGCTGGAGCGGTACTGGATTGCCAAGACCCTGCTTCATACCCGCCGCCGGGAAGGCTATGCTCTGCTGGCCCGCCTGTGCGGGGACAAATACCGCAATGTGGCCTATACCGCCATTTCCAATATAGGCAAGCTTCACTACCGGCAGGGCATTCCCCTGATCCGGGACCGGCTGATGAAAAATGATGACTGGTATATCCAGATGTACGCATACCGGACCCTGAAAAAACTGGGATGGCGGCAGAAGCCGCCCGCTCCCCCGGAGGCGCAATGACCGGAATATCCCGTGAGACCGGATCATGCCGCCGCCCGCAGCCGTGGCGGATCCTGGGTTTTCGGCCCCTGATCTTTTCCCTGACATGGGTGGCGGCAGTGGAGATCCTGTTCATGTTCTGGCATCCTGATGCCGGACCGGCGGGGCGTCTCTGGCTTATCGGCCTGGTCCGGGTGACCCAGATGGCCGGGGTACTCCTGATCTGCGTCCGGAACGCCGCCGCGCCAGGGTCTGTTTTCGGGGGGGATCCCGCCGCTGACCGGGTGAGGAATCCATGGGCCGGTTTGGCCATGCTTGGTTTAGATCCGAAGGGATGGCGGGCCGGTGTGAGGGCCGGCGTGATCTGGACCTTGGGATTCGGGGTTCTGGTATTGCCCGCGGCGGGAGTAATCCGGCTTTGCGGCGGCAATCCGGTGGAAATGGTCCGCTTCCGGATGCCGGCAGATTCCGCCCGGATTGCGGCTCTTCTGACGGTCGGCGGCATGATCGGGCCCCTGGCCGAAGAACTGGTATTCCGCAGCCTGATATATGGCGGTTTGCGGCGATGGGGCGTTTTCGCCGCCACGGGCGGCAGCGCTGTGCTGTTCACCCTTCTCCATGCGGATGCCGGGCTGGTGCAGGCCACGGGCGGAATTCTGTTCGCCCTGTGCTACGAACGCGCCGGACACCTGACGGCTCCGATGCTGGTCCATGTCTGCGGCAATCTGGCCCTGTTTTTCCTGTCTCTGTTCCCCGTCCTTTTCTGATCACCCGGGACTGTTCCGGTGAAAACAGGCGTGAGAGGTTTCCGCCGGCGCCGGATCAGTTGTAGCGCAGCGCTTCAAGCGGGGTCATGCGTGATGCCTTCCGCGCTGGAAACAGGGTGGAAAAAAAGCACAGCACCAGGGCGCTGACAATGATTGCCGCAATATCCGGCAGCCTGGGATCCAGGGGAAGCGCGGAGAAAAAATAGACATCCGTGGGCAGCTCAATCAGGGGATACCGGCGCAGAAAGGCGCAGGCTCCCAGTCCAAGGATGAGGCCCAGCACGGTGCCGGCGGTGCCGATAAGCATGCCGTTGATGATGAAAATGCGGCGGATCTGTTGCCGGCGGGCCCCCATGGCGCAAAGAATGGCGATATCCCGTGTTTTTTCCATGACCATCATGATCAGGGACGAGGCGATATTGAAGGCGGCCACCAGCACGATCAGGGCCATGATCAGGAACATGACCTGTTTTTGCAGGCGCAGGGAGGAAAACAGGTTCTGGTTCGTGCGCATCCAGTCACGGGCCTGAAACGCGTCAGGCAGTTTTTTCTCCAGATCCCCGGCGATGGCGGCGGCGGCGTCAGCGCTGGTCAGGCGGATATCAATCCCGGAGGCGGCGTTCGGAAGGCGGAGGGTCTCGCGGGCGCTTTTCAGGGAGATAAAGGCCAGGATCTTGTCGAATTCATGGAGGCCGGAGGACATGATCCCGGCCACCCGGAACCGGCGCACGGCCGGAATCACCATGCGCCCGTTCCCATCGCCGCCGGGCAGCATCAGGGCGAGGGAATCTCCGGCGGCCACCTTCAATTCTTCCGCCAAAACGGATCCCAGCAGGATGGCCGGCGCGGCGTTTTCCTGGTCATCGGCGGCGGCCAGCGTCTTCAGTCCCTTGCCGGCCAGGACCGGGAGCACGGTTCCGGCGGTTTCCGGATCCACGGACCGGAGCATGGCCCCGTGCAGCCCGGCGGCGGACCGCAGCATGGCCTGGGTATGGAGCCAGGGTGTGGCTGCGGTCACTCCCGGTGTTTCCCGGACGGTGTGCAATACCTCCGGCACATCATAAATCAGGCCGTCGGCGCGTTGCAGGTTCACATGGGGCGTGATGCCGAGAAGCCGGTTTTCCAGCTCCCGCTGGGCGCCGGACATGACCGCCGTCACCAGGATCATCACCATAACGCCCACGGCCACGCCAAGGGTGGAGAGCAATACCAGCAGTCCGGCGGCCGATGGAAGGGATGCGGCCAGGCGGCGGGGAAAAAGATAGCGGCGGCCGATCAGGAATTCAAACGGACTTGTCATGGGCGGGGCGCTTTCTTTCCGGCGGCGGCAGGGCCTGCAATCGCTCTTCGATTTCCGTCATGGCCGCAATGAATCCTTTTCGGGCCTCCGCTGCAAAGGGATTGTAGCGGTTCATGTCCTCGAATAACTGCCAGGAGTCGTGGGTGGTGACGTCCAGAATATGGATCAGGCGTTTGTAGCCTTCCGTGTCCACAATCCGTTCCTCCGCGCCGGAAGAGGCCAGGGAGCGGCCGATGAAATGCGTGAGGGAGAGGCTGTGCGCGATCTGGCGGTCGTGGTCTTCGGGCGTGGTTTCCACCACGTTCAGGCCAAGGCCGCGCAAATGGCGCGTGAGTTTTTCCAGCGCGGCGGGGGAGATGCGCACCGGGCAGACCACGATTTTCCGGTCCAGCAGGGACCGGGCCGCGCTGTCCGGGCCGAACATGGGATGGGTGCCCATGATGCCGACGCGGGGGGGCAGGATTTCCCGCATCCATTTCACCGGGGCCATTTTTACGGAGCAGACGTCCGCCACCAGGGTTTTCGGACCCGTTAGGGGGGCGATTTCCGCCAGCACGGCCTGCATGCGGGAAATGGGGACGCTGAGGACCAGGATGCGCCGGGTGCAAGCCGTTTTCAGGTCCGCCGGCAGGGCGCCGGCCGCCTGAATGGCCCTGGTTTTGCCGGAGCGGTCCAGCACATGCACCTTGAAATCCCGGCTGAGATGCCGGGTCATGAGTTCTCCGAAGCGGCCGAAGCCGATGATGCCGATCATTTTCTTTTCCGTGTGTCCCTGTTTTTATCGTGCCGCCTGATTTTACGCGCACATATTGAATTTTCGAGAGGTTGCACGCGGCGACTCCCATTTCTTCCGTTTTTCCGCAAACATCAGCCAAAAAATTCCGCCAGCCGCTGCAATCCGTTTTTCAGCGCCTCGTCGCCGGCAGCGTAGGAGATGCGCAGATGCCCCACCTGTCCAAAGGCCTCGCCCGGCACTGCGGCCACGCCGGTTTTTTCCAGAATCGCGGCGCACAGATCCACGGTGCTGGCCGGGGCCTTGCCGGACGCCCCGGCGGGTGCTGCGGGACCGCCCTTCAGATGCCGCCGGACATCCGGGAACAGGTAGAACGCGCCCGCCGGCAGTGGGCAGCCTCCCCAGCGGGAGACCCCGGCGCGGGCGAAATCCCGGCGGCGGATCATGACGGGCATGATTTCGGCGAGAACCTCTTCCCGGCAATCCAGCGCGGCCAGGGCGCCGCGCTGGACGGCGGTGCAGACGTTGCCGCTGAGGTGACTCTGGATTTTTTCCATCTCCCGGATGAACGGAACCGGCCCTGCGGCATAGCCCGCCCGCAGGCCGGTCATGGAATAGGTCTTGGAAAAGCTCCGCACCGCCACCAGGCGGGACTGCCCGTCCCGGTCGTCCCGTTTTCCCGTGTCGCGGAAATGGCGGGAGGGAACCGGAGCGTCCTGGCCGTAGAGGAATGCCTCATAGGCTTCGTCCGAGACGAGCCAGAGATCATGGCGGCGGCAGAGGGCGGCCAGACCGTCCAGCAGAGCGGCGGAATAGACCGCGCCCGTGGGATTGTTGGGGCTGTTGATGAGGACGATCCGGGTCCGGGGCGTGACAGCGGCTTCCAGGGCCTCCAGTGCCGGCTCCATCGGGGGCGGACTGGCCCCGGCGGTCGCGGGATCATCCGCCGTGTCTGTTTCCGGGGGCAGAACGATGACCGGGACGCCCCCGGCCAGGCGGATTTGCTGGGGCAGGCTGACCCAGCAGGGACCGGGAATAATGACCTCGTCCCCCGGCGAAACCAGGGCCTGCATGATCGTGTACAGAATCTGCTTGGCGCCGTTGGACACAATGATGTTTTCCGGGCCGCAGCCGCCGTACAGGCCGGTAAATTCGGCGGACAGGCGCTCCCGCAGGGCGGGCAGCCCGGCCACCGGGCCGTAGCGGACGTCGTTTTGGTCCATTGCCGTGCGCACGGCGGTTTTGACCGCTTCCGGCGGGGCGAAATCCGTTTCGCCCGCAGCCAGGTTCACGATGTCCCGGCCTTGGGCCCGCAGCCGGGCGATAAGCGCGGTGATGGTCGTGGTCCGGCTGGGCGTCACTGCGTGGACCCGGTCCGCGAACCTCATGGCATCCTCGCTTTTTGGCGCAGGGCCGCATCCGCCAGCACCAGGGCGGCCATGGCTTCCACAATGGGGACGGCACGGGCCGCCACAAAGGGATCGTGGCGGCCTTTGGCCTCCAGCACCACGGGGTTGCCGTCAAAATCCACGGTGGATTGAGCCTGTCCGATGGTGGCCGGGGGCTTGAACGCCACGCGGAACACCACGGGCTCGCCGTTGGAAATCCCGCCCTGGACCCCGCCGGAACGGTTGGCGGCCGTTCCCAGATCCGTTTCCTTCATCACAAAGGGATCGTTATGGGCTGATCCGCGCATGGCGGCGCCGGCGAATCCCGATCCGATTTCAAATCCTTTTGCGGCGGGAATGGAGAGCATGGCATGGGCCAGCAGTGCCTCCAGCTTGTCGAACACGGGTTCGCCCCATCCCGGCGGCAGGTTCCGGCAGACGCAGGAAACCACGCCGCCGACGGAGTCCCCGTCCTCTTTGGCGGCGAGGATTTCAGCGGTCATGGCTTCGGCCGCCTTCGGGTCCGGGCAGCGGACCGGGTTTTGGTCCACCTGCTCGCGGGTTATGGCGATCGCGTCCGCTTCCGTTTCCGTTTTCAGGGCAGGGGACGGTTCCGGGGCCGGGACGCACCCGGCAGCGGAAACCCAGGCCACGATTTCCACGCCGAATTCCTGGCGCAGCCATTTTTCCGCCACGGCGCCCGCCGCCACCCGGCCAATGGTTTCCCGGGCGCTGGAACGTCCGCCGCCGCTGGCGGCGCGGATGCCGTATTTGCGCTGGCAGGTGAAATCCGCATGGGAGGGGCGGGGAATCCGGTTCATTTCCGCATAATCGCCGGGCCGCTGGTTCCGGTTGGCCACGGCCACGGCAATGGGCGTGCCCAAGGTCAGGCCGTTTTCCACGCCGGACATGATGACGGCGGCGTCGCTTTCGCTGCGTTCGGTGGAAAGGCGGCTCTGCCCCGGACGCCGGCGGTCCAGCTGGATCTGGATGTCGGCTTCGGACAGGGCGATGCGGGGCGGGCAGCCGTCGATGACGACGCCCACGCCCCGGCAATGGCTTTCACCGTAGGTGGTGGCGCGGAACAGGGTGCCAAAGGAGGACGACATGGGGCGGTCCTTATCTTTCCGGATGTTTTCCGGTTTTTGAAGTGAATTTCATCACCTGCCAATCTGCCACAAGAGAGAATCTGCCGCAAGATCTGACGGACAAAAAGGTGCCTCACTTGATTCCTGTGCGTCATTCCGTACTTTCGCGGCACCTTGGCCCGGCAGGGCGGCTTCCTTAATTTCAAAGAATCAGCATTTTTTATACAATCACCCAATGGGTGATAGCATGAAAGCCGGTAAAACAAAGCATATCAAGGTATCAGCATATTTTGCAGAAAAGAATCGCTCAATTCAGGTTGACAGATAGCGGAATCGTGATTATAATAAAAATGCCGGAAGAATTTAATTTATGCCTCTGCTCTTAATACAAAGGGATGTGATAGCTATGATTGTAAATTTCGCATAATATTATTGGGTAAGATTACTGTTTTTTTGACTCTTTAACTGACAAACATTCAAAAAAAGGAGATCAAAAATGCTGAAGAAGATATTGTGCATGTATTTTATTTTGTTTTTTGCGACCATCCTTATGGCAGAAACTTCATGTTCACAGGATGAAACCGGCCAGATTCCTTCTGCCCCTCCGGAGTGGTGGTATGGTTTTCCTTACAAAGCCCAACTGGAATATCCTACCCAGGGATGCCGCCTGAAGAGTGACAGCGTGACATTCGTGAGAACATCAGCAACAGCACCTCTCTTACTGTTGATAATCTGCCCACAGACGGCAGCCCCGTATATGCCAGATTATACACCGTTCATGATTCACGGTTGTCTTATATTGACTATGAATACAGGGCAGCCGGTCTGAAACCGCATCCGAGAGAAGATCCGTATGAACAACCAATGAATCCTCCG
>PDWI01002633.1_pt1 | contig 26654 bp, 26 predicted proteins | sample 1430891 | NCBI WGS metagenome assembly PDWI01 (sample SAMN01162508, study PRJNA174530) | Oral metagenome, whole genome shotgun sequencing project. | biome: Marine environment; feature: Marine mammal; material: Swab sample of the gingival sulcus; isolation source: swab sample of gingival sulcus...
TCCTCTACAACGACCACATATTGAAGATGCAAGAATTAAAATGGCTTCACGAGATTTACATTTCAGAGAAGCCATACATAAAAAATTGGAGGAGTACATGCAATCAGTTTCACCGGCAGATTTTGAACGCTTTTTAGGCGAGCAAAGTGTTGATTTCGATAAACAATTGGAAAAAGCGAAAGATGTTTTCAAACGACTAAAAGATAGCGAATAAAATGGATCTTAAATATATTGAAACTATTGACGAAGTTATTGAAATTCATTTGAAAACAATTGAAATAAGTGGAGGAGGAACAACCGGAATAATAAACACAGGTTCTCTTGAAGCTGCCTTGATACATATTCAAAACGATTTATATTATCCAAGCTTTGTAGATAAGCTCACACATTTATTTTTTGTTGCCAATAAAGGACATTGTTTTCAAGACGGGAATAAACGAATTGCAATATCATTGGGCGGATTGTTTTTATTGAAAAACGGATATGTTGTTGCTGCACAAAGATTTTTCTATAAAATGTAAATGATTAGTTATCAGTTAGCTGTGGGCAGTATTGATAAAGACTTATTGCGTGAGATTATACACTCAATAGTTTACGAAGAAGATTATTGTGAAGAGTTAAAACTTAAACTAATAATGGCAATAGATAGATAAGTAATATTAACCCAAGATTTTTCGCATGCGGATTAATCCGCAAAAAACAAGCCCGACAAAATTGCCGGGCTTTTATGAAAACAGGTATCAACTGTTTAATTCGGTTTAATCTGCTTTATCGTGTAAATAAGGGTTATTTTCGTTTATTGTAATGTTTCCTTTTTCGTCCGTTAAGGTTTCTTTGGAAAATTTACGGTCTTCCGTTTTGTTTTTGTTTCCTATTTTCAGCCCCAACCTTTTGTATGCCGGAACGTTTTCGAGTTCTTCGACATGAGCCTGATAGTTGCTCAGTTCCGGTTTTTCCGTTAATGCTTCGGATGAAGAAACTTGACTTGTTTGTGAAGTTCCGCTTTGTGGGGACGAAGTTATCATGTTGTTGCTTGTGTTCAATTCATCTTCTTCCAAAAGGATTTTTATTTCTTCTGTTTGAGCTGCTTGTTGTTTGTCTTCAAGAGTTTCTTTTTTTAGGGGCAAAGCTTGTCCTTCAAAATTTATAATTCTGGTGTTTTCATCCTTTTTTTTGCTCGGCGGTATATATATGTCGGGAATATCTTGCGTTTCAAAACCGGTTGCAATAATCGTTACCGTAATTTTATCTCCGATGCTTTTATTGCTGTTATTTCCCCAGATTAAATCGGCTTCGTTACCGGCTTGTTCTTGCACGTACTCATTAATGCAAGAAATTTCGTCCATTGTGGCTTCATGTTCTCCGGAAACAATATTCAGCAGGATGTTTTTTGCCCCTTTTATGTCGGTATTGTTCAATAAAGGAGAGTTCATCGCAGCTTTAACGGCATCTTCGGCTCTGTTTTCGCCTTCGCCTTCGCCGGTTCCCATCAAGGCAACTCCGCTTTCTCTCATTACGGTTTCAACATCGGCAAAATCGACATTGACGTGTCCTTCTACGGTAATTATTTCAGCAATTCCTTTTGCGGCTACGGAGAGTACTTCATCGGCTTTGCCGAGTGCTTCCGAGCCGGGCAAATCTCCGTATATTTCGCGGATTTTCTCATTGTTAATAATCAGTAAGGCGTCCACATGTTTTTCCATCAGTGCAATTCCTTCGGCGGCGCTTTTAATTCGTTTTTGCCCTTCATATCTGAACGGAATGGTTACAATTCCCACGGTAAGAATGCCAAGCTCTTTTGCTGCTTCGGCAATAACCGGAGCCGCACCGGTGCCGGTTCCTCCGCCCATTCCGGCTGTGATAAACACCATTTTAGTGCTTTCGGCAAGAATTGCTTTTATGTCTTCAATATTTTCTATTGCCGCTTCTCTTCCTCTTTCGGGTTTGTTGCCGGCACCTAAACCTTCGGTCAGAGTTTTGCCCAATTGAATTTTTTTCTTTACGGGACTTTTTTGCAGTGCTTGCACATCGGTATTGGCAACAATAAAATCAACGCCGGTTATTCCTTTGTTATACATGTAGTTAACTGCATTGCTTCCGCCGCCGCCTACACCGATAACTTTTATAATTGTTTCAAAATTTAAGGGTAAATTGAAGTCTAATAAGTCATCCATAGTTTTTGTATTTTTTGAGTTCCTGTTTTTTGTTTTTATTCGCTTCGCTCAACATCTTCTTCATTAAAGAATTCAATAGAGATTTGACGAGCCGTTTTGGAAATTTTATTGAATTGTTCTCGTATTGTATCACTTACTTTTTTAGCGTTTTCTTTTTTTTCTTTTTGTTTTTTTTCTTTCTTTTTTTCTTTTTTATTTTTTTGTTTTCTTTTTGCAAAATCATAGGTGTCGGCATTTTCAGAAGCAAGCATAATCAATCCGGCAGCCGTTGAGTATTTTGGATTGTCTATGTCTGTTCTTTTGCTCAAGAGCCTGTCCATTGGAGAAGCTATTTTTACATCCAAGCCTGTTTTGTATTTTACCAAATGTATCAGATTATTCAGCAATGCACCACCTCCGGTCAATGTTATTCCGGCAGCTAATTTTTCTCTGTATCCGGAATTTTTCAGCTCTAAATTAATCAGTGCAATAATTTCTTCCATTCGAGCTTGAATTACTCTTGCAAGTTCTTTTATTTCAATTTCTTTTTTCTCTCTACCGTTAATGCCGGGTATGGTATAAAAGGTTTGTTCTTTGACAAACTGACTTAGAGCGGTACCTTTTTCAATTTTCAGTTCTTCGGCTTTTTTGCGCAGTATTTGATAAGCCTCTTTAATGTCATTGGTTATAACATCTCCGCCAAAGGGAATAACGGCAGTATGCCTGAGAATGCCGTCATAAAAAACGGCAATGTCCGTTGTTCCTCCGCCGATATCAACCAAAGCTATGCCGGCTTCTTTTTCTTCTTCCGTTAAAACGGCTTCTGCGGAAGCAATCGGTTCCAGATACAGTTTTCTCGGGTTAATTTTTAAGGTCTCAAAGCATTTTTTAATGTTTTTTGCCGATGTTTTTTCTCCGATGATGATATGATAGTTTCCGATAAGTTTTTTGCCGTGGAACCCAACCGGCTCATCAACTCCGGTTTCTGCATCTACCGTATAGCTTTGCGGTATAACATCAATAATTTCCTGTCCGGCTTCCAATACGATGTTTTTTATTTCTGAGATTAACTTATCCACATGCGATTGCATAATGAGGTGTTCCTCATTGTCAATAAAAATACTGTGGCTGCTTTGCATGCTTTGAATATGTTGTCCGGCTATTCCGACAACCACATCCTTAAATTCAATTTCGGCTTGTTTTTCGGCAAGTTGAATCGCTTCTTTTATTGCTTCCGAAACGGTATTAATGTTTAAAACGACTCCTCTCAGGACTCCTTTTGACGGCGACGGAACGGTTCCTTTTCCGATTATTTTTAATTTTCCCGATTCTGTTCTTTCGCCCGCTAATGCGACAATTTTTGTTGTTCCGATGTCAACGGCTGTGATTATATCTTCCATACTGCAAATTTTATTGTTACTATTCTAATTCTTTTTTGAGCAAACGATTTGCCCTTTATATTTTAGGTTAATGTATTTGTATTTTTTCAAGGGATATGTTTTCCCGTATTTTACATAAAATTGTTTAAGCCGATAGAGTTTGTCTTTATAATTATACATATCGCCTAAGTTAATGATATAATTATCGGTTAAAGGCACCAACTCATATTCGCCTTTATTCGTTACATAGATTTGTTCGAGCATTGCTTGTAAAAAGTCGTCGGCAGCAATGAACTTTGCGAGAGCATACAGGTTTTTTAAAGTAGAGCTTACCGTAGTGTCCGCTATTTTGACAAGTCCGTCTTTATAAGCATCTTCAATATTTCCGCTTGCGCATAGAACTCTTACCGTTCCTTTGTCGGATAAAGGCATTAGTTTTCCCTCTTCATCAATATAGAAAGAACTTGTTTTTGAAAAAATGCGTACGATCGGTTTTCTTTGCTTGATTTTAACCCCCAATACGCCGTTTATTTTTTTAAAAACATCGGCTTTTTTAACGGAGGGTATATCTTCAATTTTTCGTTCCAATAAATCTAAGTTAAGAGCATCAATGGGTTTGTCGAACAAATTTTCGTATTCCGAGAATATGATTTGTTCAACCGTTTCTTTTTTTATTATACTTTCGGCACCGGTATCGATAAATTTAATTTCAATACTGTTGCAAAGTGTGTTTTTTACAGACAAAAAGTAAACAGTAACTGCCAAGGCAATTATTATTAAAGCAACTATTGCGTATATTTTGTGTTGTTTACTTATCATATCTTAATTTTTCGCTTATTTTTTCGACACATTCGCCTATGTCTCCGGCTCCCATACTCAGGTAAACAATGTTTTTGCTCGGATGAATATGTTGTATAATTTCTTCTTTTTTCAATAATGTTTTTTTTGCGCAAGTGATTTTATCAAAAATAAGTTTAGAACTTACTCCGGGCATGGGTTTTTCTCTTGCGGGATAAATATCTGTTAAAATAATTTCGTCACAAAGGCTTAAACTTTCGGCAAATTCCTCATAAAAATCATAGGTTCTGCTATAAAGATGCGGTTGAAAAATACCGACCAATGTTTTTGCGGGATACAATTTTCTTACGGAAGTAATGAAAAAACGCAATTCTTCCGGATGATGTGCATAATCGTCAATATATACGGTTTCTTCTGTGTTTATGACATATTCAAAACGCCTTTTTACGCCTTGCCAAGTAAACAATGCCTCTTTAATTTTTTGGTGCGGCACCTCGCAAACATCTGCGGCAGCGGCTGCCGCAACCGCATTTTCTATATTCAAATAGCCCGGAATGTTTATCACAACTTCTTTAATTATGCCTTTTGGACCGACAAGGTCAAATTTGCTTTGCCGGGTATTTGTTTCAATATTTGTTGCATAATAGTCGCTTTCTTCATTGAGCGAATAGGTATAGACATTTTCGGGGAAAACGGAGGGCTCCATTTTCACGTGTTTTTTTATAATAAGGTTTCCTTTTTTGTCAATTTGATTAATGAACTGTCCGAATGTTTTTCGGATGTCGTTTATATCTTCATAAATATCCAAATGGTCAGCATCAACCGCAGTTACAATAGCCGTATGCGGAAACAGTTTTAAGAAAGAACGGTCGTACTCATCTGCTTCGCTTACGGTAAATTCCGGATTGTCGGGATTTGTTGCTATAATTAGGTTAGAGTTGTAGTTTTTGGATATTCCGCCGAGAAAGGCATTGATTGCTTTTCCGGAGGATTGCAAAATATGAGCAAGAACGGTCGAAACCGACGTTTTTCCGTGTGTGCCGGCAACAGCAGCTACTTTTGACTTGCCGGAGATTGTTCCGAGCAAGTCGGAACGTTTTAAAACCGTGTAGCCATTGTTTTTGAAATAAGACAATTCAGTGTGCTCTTGCGGAATTGCCGGCGTATAAACAATAAGGACTTCTTTTTTATCCGCAAGCATTATTTCCTCGGGAATTTGTGCAATATCATCCGAAAAATGGATAATTGCACCCTTATTTTCGAGACTTTCCGTAAGCGCAGTGGGGGTTTTGTCGTAGCCCGCCGTAAAAAGCTTCAATTTTAAAAAATAAGCAGCCAAGGCACTCATGCCTATTCCGCCTATTCCGATAAAATATACGGCTTTCAGTTTTTTTGCTATGTCTTTATTTTTTGTCGGCACTTTGTCAGTTGTTTTTTATCAGTTTTAATATTTCTTTTGCAATAAGCATATCGGAGTTTGATGTTTTTTCTTTTGAAATGTTTTCCGAGAGCTTGCTCATCGCTTCTTCATTGTTGATTAAATCATAAATTGTCGTAAATGTTTTTTCTTTGGTTTCATGGTCTTTTAACAATACAGCCGCATTTTTATCCACCAATGCCATGGCATTTTTCATTTGATGATCTTCGGCAACATTCGGCGAAGGTACTAAAATTACGGCTTTACCCAAAAGTGTCAGTTCCGAAATTGTTCCGGCTCCGGCTCTTGACACAACTAAGTCGGCAACTTTATAGGTCAAATCCATTCTCGAAATAAAATCATAGACCTTGATGTTTGAAGCATTTATTTTTTGCACGCTTTCCAGCGCATCTTTGTAATAGTTTTTTCCGGATTGCCAAATGACGTGAAAGTTCGATTGTGCGAATTTTTCCAAATTGGCTTTCATGCCTTCGTTAATGCTTTTTGCTCCGCCGCTTCCGCCAAGTACCAAAATAACTTTTTTATCTGTTTTTATGTTGAAAAAGTTTCGTGCTTCTTCTTTTGTTGCTTCGGTTTCCGCCACTTTTTCTCTCACGGGGTTTCCGGTAAACACGGTTTTATCTTTCGGAAAATATTTTTTCACGGCATCATAGGCAATACATATTTTGCTTGCTTTTTTTGCCAGAATTTTATTGGTTATTCCGGGATAGGAGTTTTGCTCTTGTATAATCGTAGGAACCCCTTTTAAAGAGGCGGCATATAATGCGGGTCCGCTTGCATAACCGCCGAATCCGGCGGCAACATCGGGATTAAACTTTCTTATGATTTGTCGCGATTTGCACAAGGCACCTATTAAACGAAAGATGTTTTTAAAGGTTTCGATAGAAAGTTTTCGTTCAAAACCTCTGATGTCAATCAATTCTATTTTAAAGCCGAGTTCCGGAACTTTATGTTCTTCGATTTTACCCTTTGCTCCCACAAAAAGGATTTCAATAGTTGGGTCAATTCGTTTTAATGCCTGCGCAACGGCTACTGCCGGAAAAAGATGTCCGCCTGTGCCGCCGCCGCTTATTATTATTTTTTTGTTTCTCATAGTCTCTCAGTTTTCTGAATCTGTTGTGTTATTTGTTTCTTGAAATTTGCTTACGTTTAACATTATGCCAATGGCAAAACTCGTTACTATTAAAGAGGTTCTGCCCATACTAATCAGGGGCAGGGTTTGTCCGGTTACCGGCAATGCTCCGACAGAAACGCCAATGTTTATAAATGCTTGAAATGTTATCATCAAGCTAAAACCCGATACCAGATAAAAGGCAAAGAGGCTTTTTGTTTTGTTTGCCGTTCTTAATCCTCTGTAAAAAAATATGGTATATAAAAAAATGATGAATATCCCGGCTATTAAGCCGTATTCTTCAATAATGAATGCAAAAATAAAATCGGAATGAGATTGCGGCAAAACATAGCGCAAAGAGCCGTTTCCGGGTCCTTTTCCGAACAGTCCTCCGTTTATGATTGCCATTTTTGAGACATCGGATTGATAGGTGTCATCGGTACTGATGTTTTCGCTAAGCCCCAAAAAGGTTTCAATTCGATGCATTCCGGTTGAAAACCTGCCGGGCAAATGGAATACTTCGGCAGCCAAAAAATAGATGATTGCAGCGACAAAAGCAATGAGCAATATTTTATAAACATCTTTTAACTTAACGGCAGCCAAAAAGTAAATGCCGGCAATAATCAATGCGAGTAAGAAGCCGGAAGATAAGTCGGTAACCATTATCAAGCCCACAGTTATAACGGCAGCCCATGTGGCTGTTTTAATGTTTTTTAAGTAGGCTTCATCGTCTCTTTTTGTTGCCAGTTTTTTTGCAACAAACATAATTAACATGATTTTTGCAATTTCCGATGTTTGTATTATTAAGCCCAAGCCGGGTATTCTGAACCAACGTTTTGCTTCGTTAATGGAAATACCCGCAAACAATGTGAGTATCAATAATAAAAGTGCTATGGGGAAAAGTATCTTAACTAAGGCAATGTATTTGGTATAGGGAATTTTAGATGTTAAATAAATAATTATCATTGCGGTAAATACGCCCATTAATTGTCTGAAAAGGAAATGCAAATCTCCTTGCGATTTTAAAGATATTAATGCAGAAGCACTGTAAACGGCTGGAACAGATATTGCCAAGAGCAAAAAACTGATTGCCCAAATTACAGTATCACCTTTAATATATTTATTTAACACATTCATTGTATTCCTTCAGTTTGCTTATAAATTTCTAACTGCTTCTTTAAATTGTTTGCCTCTGTCTTCATAGCTTTTAAACAAGTCGAAGCTGGCACATGCCGGCGAAAGTAACACGGTATCGCCTTCGTGCGCCAAATGATAAGCCGTTCTTACGGCACTTTCCATAGAATTTGTATCATGCACGGGCACAATGTCTTGAAAAGCATCGATAATCGGCTTGTTGTCAATACCCAAAGCAACAATGGCTTTTACTTTTCGTCTGACGGCATCTTTTAAAATGCCGTATTCGTTTCCTTTATCTTGTCCGCCCATAATCAGCACAATTTTTTCGCTTACGGTCTGCAAGGCATACCAAACCGAATTAACATTGGTTGCTTTGCTGTCGTTGATAAATTGTATGTTTCTGATTTTCAAATATTTCTCGAGGCGGTGTTCCACACCTTTAAAATCGGATAAACTGATTTTTAGTTGGCTGTCTGAAATTCTGTTGAGTTTTCCGGTAATGCCGGCAGCCATTGTGTTACATTCGTTGTGTTCGCCTTCTAATGCCAATAAACCGTTTTCCATGGAGAATTGTTTTTCGTTTATATCTATGACTATTTTTCCGTTTTCTTTATATGCCCCTTCTTTTATTTTTTTCTTTACGGAAAAGGGGTATCTTTTTGCTTTAATAATTCGTTTTGCTATTTCTGATGTTATTGTGTTATCGTCGGCACAATAAATAAAAGCATCCGCCTCTGTTTGGTTTTGGATGATCCGAAATTTAGAGCTTACGTAATTTTGAAATTTATTGTCGTATCTGTTTAAATGGTCGGGGGTGATATTCAATAATATGGCAATATTGGCTTTGAACTCTTTCATGCCGTCGAGTTGAAAACTGCTGAGTTCAACAACATACAGGTCAAAATTGTTTTGAGCCACTTGCAATGCCAGCGATTTTCCTATATTTCCGGCTATTCCGACATTCAGCCCCGCATCTTTTAATACATGGTAAATCAATTCGGTGGTGGTTGTTTTGCCGTTGCTTCCGGTAATGCAAATCATTTTTGCATCGGTAAATCTGCCGGCAAATTCAATTTCCGAGATAATGCTGATTGACTGCTTTTTTGCTTTTTCTATGATTCCGGCTTTGTCCGGGATGCCCGGACTTTTAATGATTATATCGGCATTTAAAATCAAGTCTTCGGAATGGCAATTTTCTTCAAAAGGAATATTGTTTTCAAGCAGCATGTTTTTGTAGTTTTGCTTAATACTTCCTTTGTCGGAAACAAACACTTCGTATCCTTGCTTTAATGCAAGAATTGCCGCACCTGTTCCGCTTTCTCCTGCGCCTAATATGACTGCTCTTTGTTTTTTCATTCGTATATTGTTCTTCTTATCTTATTTTTAATGTTAAAATGGTAATAATTGCCAGCAATATTCCAACAATCCAAAATCGGGAAACAATTTTAGATTCGGGATAGCCTTTTTTCTGAAAATGATGATGCAAAGGCGCCATTAAAAAAACTCTTCTGCCTTTACCGTATCTTTTGCGCGTGTATTTAAACCAAGCAACTTGTATCATTACCGAGAGATTCTCTGCTAAAAATACGCCTGCCAAAATCGGAATTAAGAGTTCTTTTCGGACAATAATGGCAAATACGGCAATGATGCCGCCTATTGTTAAACTTCCGGTATCTCCCATGAAAACTTGTGCAGGGTAGGAGTTATACCACAAAAATCCCATGGTTGCTCCCATAAATGCCGCCGCAAACACAAACAGTTCTCCGATATTCGGGATGTACATGATGTTTAGATAATCGGCAAAAATCAAGTTTCCGGAGACATAGGCAAAAACAGCAAGTGCCGCCGCAATGACGGAGGATGTTCCGGTAGCCAAACCGTCAAGCCCATCGGTCATATTTGCCCCGTTTGAAACAGCCGTAATAATGAATATTACAAGGGCAACGAATAAAATCCACGCAAGGGATTCGGAATGTTCGCCGGCAAAACCGACCAGTTTTTTATAGTCCAATTCATTGTTTTTTATAAAGGGAATGGTCGTTTTTAAAGGTTTTTGTGCTTTTGAGAGTTCCTGCACAACAACTGTTTTGTCTGCCGGGTCGCAAAGGGCACTTGCGTTTGGATTTTCGCGAATTTGAATATCATCGCTGAAATAAAAAGTTAAACCCACGAAGAGTCCCAAGGTTACTTGTCCCAATATTTTATATTTTCCGGATAAACCGTCTTTTTTCTTTTTGAAGGTTTTGATATAATCATCGATAAAGCCGATTATGCCCATCCAAACGGTTGTTATGAGCATCAGTATGATATAGATATTCTCGATTTTTGCAAATAACAGAACCGGAATAAGAATAGCTAAAATAATAATGATACCGCCCATGGTGGGAGTTCCTTGTTTTTCCGACTGTCCTTCCAAGTCCAAGTCTCTGACAACTTCGCCTACTTGTTTTTTTTGCAGAAAGCGAATAATTTTTTTTCCGAATATCATGGAAACAATCAAGGAGGTAATTGCTGCCAATGCCGCCCTAAAAGAAAGGTATCGAAACATTCCTGCTCCGGCAAAATCAATCTTGTCAAGATATTCAAATAAATAATAAAGCATAAGTTTCGAGTTTATATATTTTTTAATATTTCCGTAATTATTTCCTTATCGTCAAAGTGGTATTTTTTGTCTTTGATAATTTGGTAATTTTCATGTCCTTTCCCGGCAATGAGAATTATATCTCCCTTGTTTGCCAAGAGAGCTGCTGTTTTTATGGCTTCTTTTCGGTCTGTTATTTTTAGTACATTGCTTTGTTTGTTTTGGGCTATTCCCTGCATCATATCTTCCAAAATTGCTTCGGGGTCTTCATTTCTGGGATTATCCGATGTTAAAATAAGTTTGTCGCTGCCTTTTGCGGCTATTTCTGCCATCAGCGGGCGTTTTGTTTTATCTCTGTTTCCGCCGGCACCTACCAAGCATATCAATTTGCTTTGTGCTTTAATTTCATTTATTGTTTTCAGTATATTGTCCAAAGCGTCGGGCGTATGCGCATAATCGATGATTGCGGTAATTCCGTTTATTTTGCATGTGTCAAAACGACCTTGTACCGGTTTTAAGGAACTTAAAATATGCAATACTTCTTCGGGCTGTTTGCCGAGCAATACGGCAGTTGCATATACTGCGGTACTATTCAAAGCATTAAATTTTCCGACAAGCAAAGACCAAAATTCTTGCTCGTTAATGAGCATTAAAGTTCCGTCAAAATGCAGTTCTAAAATTTTTCCTTTAAAATCGGCAAAGTTTTTCAAGGCATAGCTATATTGTTTTGCTTTTGTGTTTTGCAGAATAATTTTTCCGTTTTTATCGTCAATGTTGCTCAGGGCAAAAGCCGTTTTCGGAAGTTTGTCAAAGAATTGTTTTTTTACTTTTAAATATTCCGCAAAAGTTTTGTGATAATCTAAATGGTCGTGTGTAATGTTTGTGAATACGCCGCCGGCAAAATGCAAAGCCTCAATGCGTTTTTGATGAATGGCATGAGAACTTATTTCCGCAAAACAATATTCGCAACCCTTATCTGTCATTTCTTTTAAAAGTTGGTTGAAAGTCAAGGCATCCGGAGTGGTGTAATTTGCTTCAAATTCCTGCTCGTTGATATAATTTTTAACGGTAGATATTAAGCCGGCTTTGTGCCCTGCTTTTAGAAAAAGCCGATGCAACAAGGTGGCGGTCGTTGTTTTTCCGTTTGTTCCCACGATGCCGATTAGTTTGAGTTTGCGCGAGGGGTTTTCGTAAAAATTGGCAGCTATCAAAGAAAGGGCTTTTGAGCTGTCCTTCGATTGAAGTATGCTTACGGATTTTTCAGCATAAGCGATATCTTGGAGCAATACGGCAACGGCTCCTTTTTCAATTGCCTTTTTGATGTAGGCATGTCCGTCGGTTTGCAAGCCTTTAATTGCCACAAACAAATCGCCGGGTTTTGTTTTTCGAGAATCAAAGCTGATGCCGGAAACCAATATATCCTCAGCACCCGATACAATTTGTGTGTCGGTGTTTTTGATGATATGTTGTAGTTTTTGCTTCATTTAGTTTAATCTCAAATTAATTATGCTTCCTTTTTTTATGGCACTTCCGGCTTGCGGTGTTTGTTGTACCACTTTCCCTCTGCCTTTTGTTTTGACTCGCAAACCGGCATTTTCCAAAATATAAACGGCATCTTTTGCCCCCATTTTTCGGACATCCGGCACGGCGGCATTTGATATTTTTTTGCTTTTGATTTTCAATTTTCCGTTTTCGGGATATGCACATGCCCAAGTTGCCTCGGCTTTTCGGCTTTTAAAATCCATTTCTTTCAAAACAAGATTTATATCTTTCGAGAAAGCTGTTTTTGTTGTCGGAATGGATAAACTGTCGTGTATTTCTTGCCTAACCGGCGGATTTATTTCTCTGTCGTGGGCAAAAATATTATCGGCAATTTTTTTGAATACGGGTGCGGCTGCCAATGCGCCGTAATAGTCACGTTTTGGTTTATTTACTTCTACAATAATGGAATATTTCGGATTGTCGGAAGGAAAATATCCGACAAAAGAGCCTCTGTATTGTTCAATATGTTTGCGCTGTGCAATATCGTAGTATTCGGTGGTTCCGGTTTTGCCGGATATTTTATATTTTTTACTGTTTATGCCTTTTGCAGTTCCGTCGGAGACGACTTTTCGGAGCACTGTTTGTGCGTCTTTCAATGTTTTTCTCGAACAGATTAAAGAGTTGGATACTTCGGGTTTAAAATCTTCAACAACAATGCCGTCTTTTTCGAGTCTTTTTACAATTCGAGGTTTTACTCTTACGCCGTTATTGGCAACGGCATTATAAAAGGTAAGTATTTGCAAAGGCGATATTTTTACTTCATAGCCGTGTGCAAGCATTCCGGGCGATGAGGGTGCCCAATTTTTGCTGTCCGGTGTTTGAATTTTCGGATAGGATTCGCCGGAAATGTCAACTCCGGAAACATCGGTGATGCCCATTGCTTCGAGTTGCTGGATAAATCGGTTTATTTTTCTTTTTTTAACGTAGTTATTGTCAATTATTTTGAGCATTCCGACATTGGACGATTTGGCAAACACTTTCCATACGGGAATGGTTCCGTAGCTTTCGGAGCCGGCATCGTCAACCGGAACTCCGTTATACATGATATGCCCGTTTCCGGTGTTAATCATATCGTTTAAAGTAACGTATCCGTCTTCCAAGGCAGCCATTAAAACGGGGAGTTTAAAGGTTGAACCCGGCGCTAAGCTTTCGCCTACGGCATAATTAAATGTTTCGGAAAAACTGTTGTCTTTGTTTCGTTTCAGGTTTACAATTGCTTTGATGTAGCCGGTTTTTACTTCCATAACGACAACCGAGCCGTAGTCGGCTTCGAGTTTGAGCAGTTGTTTGCGTAATATGTTGTCTGCATAATCTTGCAAATCAATGTCGATTGTGGTAATGACATCTAAGCCGTCTTCCGTTTTAATAACTTCGCCGTTTTTTATTTTTCGCCAATTTCCTTTGCCAATTTTTTGCATGTAATACATGCCGGCTCTTCCGCCAAGTTTGCGGTTATAGGAAAATTCTATTCCTGCTTTGCCTTTTTTCAGACCGGTTTGTTTGTCTTCGTTTAAGAAGCCGATTGTTCTTCGCATTAGTTCTCCGTAGGGACGTTTTCTTATGGAGTGTTTTTTCCCGATAAATCCGCCTTTGTTTGTGGATAATCGAAAAAGCGGAAATTTTTTGATTTGCACATATTCTCCATAAGTCAACTTTTCGGCAATTTTTAAATATCTTGATTTGTGTTTTCGTGCATTTATGAGTTTCTTTTTGTAATAAGATTGGGGTTTGTCTTTTAAGAAGTTTGCTAATTTGTAGGATAGGGAGTCTATGTTTGCATAAAACAATTTATCATCTAAACCGCCGGCATTTGTATCCATAAACACATCGTAATAATTTACGGAAGATGCCAATAATTTTCCGGACATATCATAGATGCTGCCTCTTTCGGGTTTATCATTTTTTAAACGAATGGCAATTTTGTTTATTCTTTCTTGTAAAGCATCGTTTTTCACAAATGTTACGGCAATAAGGCTGCCAGCCAAATATAGGGCAATAAGCATAATAAGCACATAGCTAATGCCCATTCTTTGAACAACTTTTCCTTTGCCGGTATGTTTTTTATTCGTGCTCATTGTAAGATTTTAAAACGATTTCAGGTAAAGGTCTTTCGGGCAATTTTAAGCCTCGCGCCTTAATAAGCGTATCTTGCGCAATTTTTCGCTCGGTTGCCGAACTCATTACATTTGTTATTGATTTGGTATATTTTGAGTGTAAAATGTCTGTTTCGTTTTGTAATTTGTTTTTTGTAACGATTAAATCTTCTGCTCTGTATTTGTTATAAATAATAAGAATAGTAAGAAATACCACAAAAAGCGAAAAGTACAGATTGCTTCTTTTTATTCCTTTTCCCATCCAACTGCCGGTTAGAATTTTTTTTATGATATTTGGGTTCTTAGACATACTTAAATTCTTTGAGCTATTCTTAATTTTGCACTTCTTGACCTATTGTTTACGGCAATTTCTTGCTCGTCCGGAACAATTGTTTTTTTATTTATTGCCTTAAAAAACAGTTTGCTTTCTCCGTATATATTTTGTTCTACATTTCCTTCAAAATTGTTTGTTTTTATAAAATTTTTTACGAGCCGGTCTTCTATTGAATGATAACTTAATACAACCAAACGTCCTCCTTTATTAAGCACGTGAGGAGTTTGCATCAACATCTTTTTTAAAACTTCGATTTCTCGGTTTGTTTCAATTCGTAAGGCTTGATATATTTTTGCGAAAATTTTATTTTTCTTTTCGGTTTTAATGGTTTGTTCAATCAGTTCATTTAATTGCCCGATTGTTTTGATTTTACTGCTTTCTCTTTCTTTTACAATTGTCGCCGCCAAAGCTCGCGCGCTTCTTAATTCTCCAAAGTTTTTGAAAACTAAGCTTAATTCTTCTTCTTCGTAATTGTTTAAAATGTCCATGGACGAGCGCAAGGCTTTTTTATTCATGCGCATATCCGGTTCGCCTTCAAAGCGGAAAGAAAAGCCTCTTGTTTCATCATTAAATTGGTGTGAGGAAACGCCGAGGTCGGCAATGATCCCGTCGATTTTTTTTATTTTGGCATAGTTTAGAAAGTTTGAAAAATATTCGAAATTTGATTGAAAAAAGACGAAGTTTTCGGGGTATTTTCGAGACAGTTTTTCAACTCCGGGAAGTACGTCCGGGTCTTGGTCAAAAGCGAAAAGTTTGCCGGTGCTGAGTTTTTTGAGGATTTCTTGGGCATGACCGCCACCTCCGAAAGTTAAATCGGCATAGATCCCGTCCGGCTTAATATTTAAGCCCTCAACAGATGCTTGAAGCAAAACCGGTATGTGATAAATATCTTTCATCCTTTATTTTCGCTGTTTTATAATAGGGGTAAGTCGCCACCCATAACATCTTTTGCAAGTTCGGCAAAGTCTTCGGGACTTAACATTTGGTTTTCGTACACCTCTTTTTCCCAAATTTCAATTTTTCGATCTTGTCCGAACAAAAAAACCTCCTTGTCAATGTTTGCATATTCGGCTAAACTTGCCGGTATTAATATACGATTTGCTTTGTCAAGTTTAACTTCTGCCGTTCCTTTGTAAAATCCTCTGACAAAAGCTGCGTGTTTCGGATTAAACAAATTAACTTTTGCCCTGATTATTTCTATTTGTCGTTCCCATTCTTCTCCGGTATATAAGGTCAAACATTTTTTGTAAATGTCTGCTTTCAGCACCATTTTTTCAACAGCACCCTCGGGCATTTGACGAAGCAAAGCCGAAGGAAAATTTATTCTTCCTTTGGCATCAACTTTCGACGTATGTTCTCCTATTAATCCGGGCATTATTTGCTTTTATAATACAGTTTACAAATATAACTCTAATTTGACACATTGCAACACTTTTACCCACTTTAAAACACTGCTGGAGTTTTTATATTTATTAACAACTAATATATCTCTCAATGAGACAGACTATTAGTACCTCCTTTAACATTTTTTATGTTTATAAAAAAACAAATAGAGAATATTTTTGAAAATTATAAATCAAAATTTTTATTTTTGTCGGAAAATTAATTGCAAAGATTTGTATGGAAGCCGGTCGAACTCCTCTTATTGACATTCATGCCGCAGTAAAAAGTAAGAGTCCGAAGTTGTATAAGCGTTTACCCGGATTTGTTTTGAATTATATAAAAAAGATAATCAGACAAGATGAGTTAAATGCCTTTATTAAATTGCATAATGATGAAACCGGCATTGATTTTTTGCGCAGTTCCTTTGATTATTTTAATGTTAAGGCAAAAGTTCTCAATCCGGAAAATTTTCCGGAAAACACTCGGGTTATTGTTGTTGCAAATCATCCGGTAGGCAGCTTTGACGGATTGCATATTATTGATGCTTGTTACAGAAAGTACGGCACTGTTAAAGCCTTGGTTAATGATTTGTTGTTGAACGTTAAAAATTTGAACGAGTTTTTTATGGGGGTAGATAAATACGGGAGCATGAGGAGACAAAGCATGGATGCGTTTACTGCCGTATTTAAGTCGGACAGTCCTGTTGTTATATTTCCTGCCGGGCTTGTTTCGCGCAGGAGTAAAGGTGTTATAAAAGATCTTGAGTGGAAGAAAACCTTTGTGAAACTGGCACTTAAATATGAAAGAGATATTGTTCCCGTTCATATTACGGGACGAGTTAGCAATAAGTTTTATTTTGTTGCAAATGCTCGAAAATTTTTGAAGATAAAAACAAATCCGGAAACATTTCTCTTGCCTCAGGAAATTTTAAATCAAAAAAATGCTTTTTATGAAATAAGTATAGGCAAAACGATTCCTTACAGCAGGTTAGATTCCGGATGTAAAGATTTTGAAACGGCTCAAAAAATAAAAGACTATGTATATGAGATAGGAAAAGACATTGATGCAGATTTAGATTCTTTTTTACAATAGGGAAACTAAAATATTAAGTATTTTTATTTATATTTGTAGGACTAATTGCAATGAACGATGAAAGATATTATTGCACCGGTTGATAAAGACATTTTATTGTCTGAACTGACCGAAGATAAGTTTATGCGTTATACCAATTTCGGTGCTAATTCGATATATGTTTGTACGGCTCATGATTCTCCCAATGTGATGCGAGAAATCGGTCGTTTGCGAGAACTTACTTTTCGAGCTGCCGGCGGCGGAACGGGAAAAGAGGCTGATATAGATGAATATGACCTTGCAGAAATTCCGTATCAACAACTGATTGTTTGGGATAAGAATGAAAATGAAATTTTAGGCGGATACAGATATATCAATTTAAATACGCTTTCCTCAAAGAATCGTTCCGACTTAAAACTTGCCACACAGGGTTTAATGACCTTTTCCGACAAATTTATTCAAGACTATCTTCCTTATACCATAGAATTAGGTCGCTCTTTTGTGAGACCGTCGGCACAATCGGGAAATTCCAACCGCCGAACATTGTTTGCTTTGGATAACTTATGGGACGGTTTGGGTGCTTTGATAAAACACCATCCGAACGTAAAATATTTTTTCGGGAAAGTTACGATGTACACGCATTATGATAAGTTTTCGCGCGACTTGATTTTATATTTTATGAATCATCATTTTGAAGACAAAGAAAAACTTGTTTATCCGAATAAACCTTTAAGCTATCACCATTCAGAAGATGAATTGGCTCCATTTTTTTCCGGTTATGATTTTGAAGAAAACAAAAAGATATTGTCTAAGGAAGTGCGTAACAGAGGCGAGAGTGTTCCTCCTTTGATAAATTCTTATATGAGTCTTTCCCAAACGATGAAATGTTTCGGGACTTCTATAAACACACATTTTGGGGATGTGGAAGAAACCGGAATTTTAATAACCGTTGATGATATATATGACAGTAAGAAAAAACGGCATTTGAAATTTTAACTTGAATTTCGAAACTTTTAAAAAAGTAAAACCAAAATGCTAACTTTTTACGATTTCATGGTTTTTGACAAATTCCCTCTTGGAGAAGAGGGTGTAGGGAGATTGATTTTTTTAAAAGTTTAAAATTCTATAAATTAAGCTGCATTTCGATCTTTTGAATTTTCAGCGCTCTGCATGGGAATTGAAAATTATCATGTATATTTGTGAGAAAAATATACACAATGACAAAAATAAGAGTAAGCACACAATTTAATTTTGAAGCGGCACAATTGGTTGCAAGAGAAATAGGAATATATTCAAGTGCTTATCTTTATAACTTTTAAGTTATGAAATATTTTATAATTTTTTCAATACTGTTACAATCAATATTTACTTATTGCCAAACAGACAATAAACTGGTTTCAGTACAGGGCAATGATATAATAGTATATGAATTTGACGCTAAAAACATAAAAAAGAGTACCACTATTTTTTCTTTGGACAGTATTATTGAGACGAATTTTTTTCACAGTAGTATCCGTCAATTAGCAGATACTCTCATCATTGAAGTATTTGATGCTAAACAAAAAGGACCTGATTGGTTCAAACGGAGACAGTTCTTTTTTGATACGAAAACCTTTAAATTACTCAGGTGCGCAGAAATAATAAAAAAAGGCAAGTTTATAAACTCAGAGCAAACCGATAGTATGGGCATTGAAACATTACAATCATATATTAAATTTGAAGATGCCCCAATATATTATCCGGCGAGTTATTTAATAGAAAAAAGCAGAATTGTTGATGATACCTTTTACTACTCTTATTCCGGAAATATTTATAAATCATTAAAGGAAGGACAAAATGAAATTTATGGTTATACATATTCCAAACATCGTAAGAATCTTTTCCTGCATCATTACAAAGGTGGCACTAGTAGTAACATGAAATATCATAATGGTTACCGTTCACCTGATTTATCGTCTGACAAAAGAAAAATTATTTGTTATGATTCATATTATAAGAAAGGTAAGAAAGATAAAAATACAAAATATATCGTTGAAATTGATACTAAAACATTAACAGTAACACCAAAGTTTGAATTTATTTCCGGATGGTCTCCAATAAAGATATATCTTATGTATTCGCCCGATGACAAATATATATTTTTTTCATACTTCCTAAGTGTTTCTAATTGCTTCTGTTTTGTTTATAATCAAGAAACTTCAGAACTTATTGAGCTGCCTATAGGATATTATCCATTTTGGCTTAAATAAATATTTATTGAGTAAGATGCTTGATAAACAACCAAAAGCCAAAAACCTCAAAAACTTTAACAGAAAAAACAATTAAGCCGCATTTAGGTCTTTAATAATTTTCAGCTCTCTGTATGGGAATTGAAAATTATCATGTATATTTGCGAGAAAAATATACACAATGACAAAAATAAGAGTAAGCAAACAATTTAATTTTGAAGCGGCACATGCACTTTGGAACTACAACGGAAAATGTAAAAATATCCACGGACACACATACAAACTTTTTGTGAGCGTTATCGGCAGTCCTATTACAAACGAAAAAGACGTTAAAAACGGAATGGTCATCGATTTTGGCGATTTAAAAAGGATTGTTAAAACAAATATTGTTGATGTTTTTGACCATGCGGTTATCATAAATAAAAAAGCACCCTATCAAAATTTCATAAACACACCGGAAATGTTTGAGCGATTTATAACAACCGATTATCAGCCTACTTGCGAAAATATGGTTGCTCATTTTGCCGAAATAATATCCAAAGAACTGCCGAGTGATGTCCGCTTATTTTCAATAAAACTATACGAAACCGAAACATCGTATGCCGAGTGGTATGCCTCAGATAACAAGTAATTATGCCGACTCCCGAAAAAAAACTTTTCCTTTTGGATGCCTATGCTTTGATATTCAGGGCATACTATGCTTTTATAAAAAATCCGAGATATAACTCCACCGGATTGAACACTTCTGCCATATTGGGCTTTACAAACACCCTCGACGAAATTCTCAAAAAAGAAAAGCCCTCGCACATTGCGGTTGTTTTTGACCCTCCTGCCAGAAGTTTTCGCAAAGAAATGTTTCCGGAATATAAAGCTAACAGAGATGCCACTCCGGAAGATATAATAAAATCGGTTCCGTATATCAAAGACATTATCAAAGCCTTTAATATCCCCATTTATGAAATTGAGGGCTATGAAGCGGACGACACCATAGGAACGCTTGCCAAAAAAGCCGAAAAAAACGGTTTCTTTACCTATATGATGACGCCCGACAAAGATTTCGGGCAGCTTGTTTCCGATAAAATTTTCATGTATAAGCCCAAAAGAAGAGGCAATGAAGCCGAAGTACTCGGAGAAAAAGAAATTTGCGATAAATACGGCATTGATTCGCCCGAACAAGTCATTGATATTTTGGCGGTATGGGGCGATACGGCTGACAATGTGCCCGGCATCCCCGGCGTGGGCGAAAAAACATCCGTAAAGCTTATTCAAAAATATAAAAATATCGAGGGTTTATATGCGCATCTGCATGAATTGAAAGGAAAACAAAAAGAGAATGTCGAAAACAGCAAAGACACCGTAATACTTTCCAAAAAGTTGGTTACGATAGCCACCGATGTTCCGGTTGCGCTTAATGAAAAAGAGTTGGAAAGAACAGCGCCGGATTACAAAAAGCTGGAAGAGCTTTTTAAAAATCTTGAATTTAACGCTCTCGCAAAGCGAATAATACCGAGCAAACAAGAAGCCTCACAAGGCAGTCTTTTTGGCGACACGGTTCAAAAAACAAGCGAAACAAAAGAACAAGAGGAGGCTTATACGCCGGATTATAAAAACATTACGAATTCGGAACATAATTACATTCTTTTGGAAGATGAGGCTGAAATTGAACAACTGCTTGCCAAATTGGAAAAATGCACCGAATTTTGTTTTGATACGGAAACCTCCGGCATTAATCCGCACAATGCCGAATTGGTCGGCATTTCTTTTTCATTACGACCCTATGAAGCCTATTACCTTGCCCTGCCGGAAGAAAGGGCTGCCGCAATAAAACTATTGCAGTTTTTTAAGCCCCTTCTGGAAAACCCGAACATAAAGAAAATCGGTCAAAACATAAAGTATGACATTATTGTGCTTGCCGGCTATGGCATTCAGGTTCAAGGAAAGCTGTTTGATACCATGCTTGCTCATTATTTGCTGGCACCCTCAAAAAGGCATAATATGACTGTTCTGGCTCAAACCTACTTGAACTACAATCCGGTTTCCATTGAAACGCTTATCGGTAAAAAAGGCAAAAATCAAGGCTCCATGCGCAATGTTGCGGTGGAAGAAATTAAAGAATATGCCGGAGAAGATGCCGACATAACCTTGCAGCTGAAACAGCTTTTGGAAAAAGAATTGGCAAAAAACAAAGCATTGCAAAAACTTGCCGAAGAGGTGGAGTTTCCTTTGGTGTATGTCTTGGCAGATATGGAGCGAAACGGAGTGAAAATCAGCCGCGAACAATTGGCTGAATACGAAATAGATTTAACCAAAAAAATTGAAGCAACAGAACAAGAAATATACAAAGTTGCCGGCTTAAAATTCAATATTTCTTCTACCAAACAATTGGGACTTGTCTTGTTTGAAGAAATGAAAATATCCGATAAGCCCAAAAAAACCAAAACCGGACAGTATGCAACCGGCGAACAAGAGCTTCAAAAGCTCAAAGGAAAACACAAAATAATTGAACTCATCCTTGATTACAGGGGCTATTCCAAACTTCTTTCAACCTATGTGAAAGCACTTCCGGAATTAATCAATCCCCAAACAGGGAAGATACACACCTCCTACAATCAGGCGGTTACTTCAACCGGACGGCTAAGCTCCACAGACCCCAATTTGCAAAATATTCCGATACGCACCGAAGACGGGAAAAAAATCAGAAAAGCATTTATTCCCTCCGACGAAAACCATATTCTTTTTGCCGCCGACTATTCTCAAATAGAGCTGCGTATTATGGCACATTTGAGCAAAGATAAAAATATGCTTGCAGCCTTTAAAAACAAAGAAGACATCCATACCGCAACAGCGGCAAAAATTTTTAATGTTTCCTCAGAAGAGGTAAGCAAAGATATGCGCAGTAAAGCAAAATCTGCAAACTTCGGAATTATATACCGCATTTCAGCTTTTGGGCTTTCTCGAAATCTGGATATTCCGAGAACAGAAGCAAAAGAGCTTATCAATGGATATTTTGCCACCTATCCGGAGGTTAAAAAATATATGGATGAAATAACAGAAATTGCCCGAAAACAAGAATATGTTACCACCTTGTCCGGAAGAAAACGACAATTGCTTAATATAAACTCGCGAAATTCGCTCTTGCGAAGCAATGACGAACGAAATGCCATTAATGCACCCATTCAGGGAACGGCTGCCGACATCATTAAAATTGCGATGATACGCTGTTTTCATAAAATAAAAGAAGCCGGTTTAAAGGCTAAAATGATTTTACAAGTGCATGACGAGTTGGTTTTTGACATTCCGAAAAGTGAGCTGGAACAAACAAAGCAAATTATTTTTAATGAAATGGAAAATGCAATGCAGCTTTCCGTTGATTTAATTGTTGACGGAAACTCCGGCAAAAATTGGTTAGAGGCACATTGATTCAAGGGTGAATTATGAGTTAAAATGTTTCCGGTAATTTATTACTTTTTGGGAAAATTACGACTTCGGACTTCCGAATAGAAAAGCCTCAAAACACATATTAAGTAAAGCTTCTGATAAGCTATGTTTTAATCTTTATATTAGGATATTATATCAAAAAAATAGAACCCAAATTATTTATTGCAAATTAACAAAAGCTCTTGTTTTGATATTGGTGCCGGTAAGATTAAGTAAAACTTTCGATAAGTTATATTTTACACTTTATATTAGTAATTTATACTTAAATTAAAAGTTTCTTATTAATGCTCAAAATGCAAGTCATCGGTTTTTAGTTTCAAGTATTTATCAACAGCAAACCTCCCGGAAATTGCCGTTATCAATATACCGAATGCAAAAATAAAAATATCAATTTCAAGGATGCCTTCCACATTTATGATATTGGCAAAATTATCCCTTAAAAGTAAAACAATCAAAGTTATAATCAAGGAAGATATGGCAGCGCTGATAATCCCGGAAAAAATGCTTCGGACAATAAAAGGGCGTCTTATAAAAGTTTTTGTCGCACCCACTAATTGAGCTGTTCTGATTAGCAATCGTTTGGAGAAAATCGACAAACGAATGGTGTTATTAATCAAACTGACGGTAATCATCAGAAAAAATATGGAAATAATTAAACCCACCACACTCATCTTTTTTATATTCGTGTTGATAAAAGCAACCAAAGATTTTTGATAGTAAATGTCTTTGATAAATTTAAAACGCATCAAGCGTTCTTTGATGACGGCAACGCTGTCTTCAGAGGTGTATTCCGGCTTTAACTTTACTTCAATTGAATTTGGTAAAGAATTATAGCCAAGTGCCTTTGTGAAATCTTTTCCCAACTCTTCTTTCATTTCCAAAGCGGCTTGTTCTTTTGAAACAAACTCTGCCGAAACGCTGTATTCGGCAATATCCAAAGCATTTTCCAAACGGTTAATTTCAGAAGCCTTGGTATTATTTTGAATAAAAACGGTAAAACCGATATTCTTTTTGGCATAATCCGACAGTTTTTTGGCATTTAAAAGCATCAATGCAATAAAGCCCAGCATTATCAACACCATTGTAATACTTACGACAGACAAAAAATAGGCACCTCTGACGCGCCAAACCGGATTGCTTTGTTTTGCGGAACTCATAATTTTATAAAATGAAATTTTAACAAATATAGGAAATATATTTGATATTGAGCACTTAAAATGAAAATCCGTAAAATTTTACTAATATTGCAAAAAAAATAAGAAAAGAATATGTATCAAAGACAAAACTTTTTGGCAAATATTCCGCCGGCGGTAAGAGCCTTACTCTTAATAAATGTCGGCATGTTTATTTTAACCTTTATTGTTCAACAAACCGCTCATATAGACTTGACAAGAGTGCTGGGTTTGTATTTTTTTAAATCCGAACTTTTCAAGCCCTATCAAATTGTTACTCATATGTTTATGCACAGTAATTTCATGCACGGCGGGTTTATGCACATCTTTTTTAATATGTATGCTTTATGGCTGTTTGGGCAAGTAATAGAACGCATTTGGGGAAGCAAAAAGTTTTTTATTTATTATTTTGTTACCGGTTTTGGTTCGGTTGTGCTGCATTCTTTGGTTATGTATTTACGATATACAAGTCTTATTTCCGAGATGCCTCCGGAGATAATCCAACGTGTATTAACAGAGGGAGCTGATGTGGTGGCAAGGAATAAAAACTATGTTGATGCAGATTTAGGACAACTCAATGCTCTCTTACATATGCCCAGCGTAGGTGCTTCCGGTGCCGTTTTCGGTTTGTTGCTGGCATTTGGAATGATGTTTCCGAACTCCGAGCTTTATTTGATGTTTATACCAATTCCCATAAAAGCAAAATATTTTGTTATCGGATATGGCGTTTTGGAACTCGTCTTGGGTTTAAACAATGCTGCCGGAGACAATATTGCGCATTTTGCTCATTTGGGCGGCATGCTATTCGGTTTTATCTTGATAAAACTATGGAACAAAAATTCCGGTAAGGGCTATTACAATCACTATTAAAAAAAGGAAAGAATGAACAGCTTTTTAGATAATTTAAAAACAAGTTTTCAAAACGGTTCGATATTAACAAAACTATTGTTTATCAATGTCGGAGTTTTTATTCTTGTATTTGTTTTAACGCTTTTTTTCCCCGGCATACTTGCCTACATAATTGTTCCGGGAAGTTTTGAGCTTTTAATTCGCAGACCTTGGACAATACTAAGCTATATGTTTGTTCATGAGGGCGTTTGGCATTTAATCATGAATATGCTTTGGTTGTGGTGGTTCGGAAAATTGTTTTTGCTCTTTTTTAATGAAAAACAACTGACCGCCGTGTATTTGCTGGGAGGATTTGTCGGAGCACTTTTTCATATCGGTATTAATTTTCTCTTGCCGGAACACCGGGCAGCATCTGTTTTGGGAGCATCGGCAGCCGTGATGTCGGTTGTTTTTGCCGTTGTTGCCTACAAACCGGATTATGAAATTCCTTTAATTTTTATAGGTCCCGTAAAAATTAAATATCTCGGAATTTTTGCTTTTGCATTAGATATTATCGGCTTATTGAGCAATTTAAAAAGCGGCGTAGCCGTTGCGGGCGGGGTGGCACATATTGCCCACATTGGCGGCGCATTGCTCGGTTTGTGGTTTGGCTATCAAATGAAAAACGGAAAAGATATTACCCGATTGTTTAATAATTTCTTAAACAATTTTTTTGCCTTGTTTTCTTCCGGTTCAAAAACCTCGACAAAAACAAAAAAAAGAAAAAAAGAACGCACCAAAGCCAAAACCGATTGGGAATATAATGCTGAAAAAAAATCAAAAGAAAAAGAAACCGACAGAATATTGGAGAAAATTAAAAAGTCGGGCTACGACAGTTTAAGCAAAAAAGAAAAAGACTTTTTGTTCAGACAATCAAAGAAATAAACCGAATTTCGAGATATTTTTTTTTATGAATGTAAAGATTGATGAATAATCTCATCTAACTAAATTCGCAAACTGCTAATATGTAGGGGTTTAAGATTTTGAAAAATCAATCTACCTGCACCCGCTTCTCCAAGAGGGAATTTGCCATTGTGCTTTTTGCGGTTAAGAATTAGCTCCGGTAAGCATTTTTTATTCATTACCTTTCGTTTGATGTAAAAGTAATAATAACAAGGAATACAGAAGATTTTACCATTAAAAATGTCCATTAAGCCTGATTATTTTTACCTTTTGAATGATAACAATAAAGTATTCACAAAAAATGAGCGAATTATATATATTAGAAAAATCGAATAGAATTGGAAAAGTCATCCGACCGAGTGTTTTTTTTAGCAACAAGTATAACCGGGTTAATATGATATTCAATATACTCGTTCATCCCGGTGATGCTGCTTGGGAAGAACCCAAAGGAGCATCAGGCTACGGAGCCTATTATTCCGGCGATATGGCAATTATAGCAAATAGATACAGGCGCTTCCAAAATGCAGGAATGAATACTATACTTCCTAAACATTACGTGTATCATAAACAAAGTAATTTTAGTAAATTTGACGATGAATTTATTAAACAAGTACAATATAAAATTAACAGAAGGGCAAGGAAAAACTTAGAGTTTGATAACCCAAAAAATGTTTTTTTAAACTTGTTGCATTTGATGCTTGAATCTACGGGTTTTTAGAATTATGAAGAAAATAGTATATATATCATTAATTTTTGGTTGTTTTCTTATTGGTTGTAATAATAAAACTTCCGATGAAAGAAAAACAAGCATTAATATAAAGCAAAAAGAAATGATAAAGGGAAATAATACAAGTGCTATATGCCCGACTTTGCTTAATGAGCTTAAAAGTTTAATTGTTTATAATGATAAAACTCATTTAAACTTTTTTTTGAGTAGTCTAACAGTTAATGCTATGTAATGTAAAGCTATCCAATTTTCAGCTTTTATGGTAAAACGTACTAACA
>PDWI01003099.1_pt1 | contig 26628 bp, 23 predicted proteins | sample 1430891 | NCBI WGS metagenome assembly PDWI01 (sample SAMN01162508, study PRJNA174530) | Oral metagenome, whole genome shotgun sequencing project. | biome: Marine environment; feature: Marine mammal; material: Swab sample of the gingival sulcus; isolation source: swab sample of gingival sulcus...
TTATATTTATGGTCCAGTTCTTTAACGTGTACCCCAAACCAAGAAACACGGCTCGCTTATAAATGCCTTATATCCCCGTCGAAACCTTTACATCCCCGTATAAAAGTGGCAAGGAAAAACAAAATACAGTCAAAATCGAATACGAAATTTCTCCACTTTGCAGCTAAGCTGCTACGGTCGAAATGACAAATGGTGTTTGATTTCTCTGCTACGGTCGAAATGACAAGTGGTGTTTGATTTCTCGATTTCAGACAAAATAACAATCATAAAACTCAATAAATATTTTAAACAGCTTGACTAATACCTTTTCATTTCACGTGCGATTCGCCGATCGGCCTCTTTTTTGGCGATTGTCTGGCGCTTATCGTACTGCCTTTTACCTTTGGCAATGCCGACTTCAACTTTCATTTTACCCTGCGTATTAATGTAAACGCGCAGCGGTACGATGGTGTAGCCCTTTTGCGCAATCAAGCCGATTAGCTTTCTGATTTCTCGCTTATGCAGTAATAGCTTGCGATCGCGCAGCGGATCGACGTTGTTGCGATTGCCAAATTCGTAGGGCGATACGTGCATGCCCTTGACAAAGACTTCTTCGCCCTTTATTTCAGCATAAGATTCTTTTATGCTTACCTTACCGGCGCGAAATGATTTGACTTCCGTACCGACGAGTACGATGCCCGCTTCTATGGTGTCTTCGATAAAGTAATCGTGACGCGCTTTTTTATTATTTGCAATTAGTTTACCTATTGCCATTATAATCCCTCTTTATTACGATTAGATGAACAATATAACACAGTTTGCTTTTTTTAGCAATTAATGATTAATTTTGCAATCAAATTTTAATACTGCCTATTTTTTGCCTACTACTTTACCGATAATAAGCGCCCTGTCCAGCGCACCAAAGCTGCGGCTGTCCGTGCTGGCCTTTTGATTTTCGCCCAGCAAAAAACAGCGCCCCTCGGCATCGATTGACCAAATCCGTTTAATCATTAAATAGTCTACAATAAAGGGGTGTTTACAGAGCGCGATGTCGCCGACTTGCGGCGAACGAACATCGTAAGCCACCATGTCGACGGCGACCACATCGCCATCCAAATAGAGCGGGGACATGGAATCCCCGCTCACTGTTACATAACAAATGTTTTGTTTCATAAATACTAGTAGCTGGCTGGTACCCAATCGACATTTCTGCCCTTTGTTTCCCAGAAAATATTGTGGATTTTTTCGATGATTTCCATCAATTCTTCAGCGTGCTGTAAGCTAACTTCTACTTTAGTAGCCGAACAGAGTTTAGTTGCTTGCCAAAAGATTGTATGCAATTCAGGATACTTTTCCAAATGGACTGGCTTAAAGTAATCTGTCCAAAGTACTAAGAGTTCAGTTTTAGCAATGTGTGCTTGCTCTTCTTTAATCGACGTGTATCTGGCAAAAGTATTTAAATAAGCAGTAAATGCTGCTGCATCTGTCGGTTGCGGTGGCACCAATGCAATCAATTTCTTTGTCATTGACAATACTGCCTCGGCGGCAATTCTAGCTGATGCCGGGTCGTATACGCCGCAAGGTCCATCACAGTGTGCGTGTGCAATCGTGTTTGCTTTTATCATAATTTCCTCCTGTAAAATGTATCTCATTTATACTACAATATCAGTTTACCCCATAAAATCTATGCTAAACGGTGTTTTTTTGAGATTATCTGCACCGATGCAGTGTCGGGGCTATATTTTTTTAACAATTGCAATTAACAGCGCAGACAATAGTAGTGCACCACCCATTATCCCGGACAGCGTAACGCTTTCGCCGATTAAGACAATCGCCATAATGAGCGTAATCAACGGTTCACTGAGTAAAATTACGCCAACCGCCTCCGGCGATGCCACGCTCTGCGCTTTAGTTTGAAAATAAGTCGTCAGCAATGTGCCACCAATTGCCACGACTAAAACGACCAACCAGTTGTCCACTAATTGCATCGGATTAATGGTTTCCGTCGCCGCCGCACTGAATAACGACCAAATCGCTACCACTGACAAAATGATAAAAGTCATTTGATCGCCGCTCATTTCTTCGATGTACTTATCAATATACATAATGTACAGCATATAAGATAATGAACAGAGAATCTCTAAAAAATCGCCGTAGTTAAAACCAATGCCGTCGAGACCGCTGATTAGATAGAGTCCGATTATGGATAAAATGACAATTGTCACCACCCAGCGGCTAGGTCTTTTTTTATGAACTAACAGCTGAAAGAGCGGTACCCAAAGCACCGAAAGCGAAACGAGAAAGCCCGCTTTTGAAGCGGTAGTATACTTCAACCCCACTATCGATGTGTAGTAGGCAAAGAATAAAAAGAATCCCGTAATTGCACCGTGAATCAAACTCTTTTTATCAAATTTAATGTGTTTATGGCGCACGGCATAGAATATAATCGCCGCTATTGTAAAGCGTCCAAACATAAAGTGAGATGCGCCCATGTCCTTAATAAACAACTTCATGATAATCGTCGTCGACGACCATAAAATTGCCAATAAAAACAACAGGGTGTATGCCATCTTTTGTGTAAGTTCTCGATTGTTACTCATGCGCTTTGAAATAATCCTTTAAGAATACGTATACGCCATCTTCGTCGCTGGTCAGTGTCTCTCGATCGGCAACTGCCTTAACCTCGTCGACGGCATTGCCCATTGCCACGCCAACGCCGGCATTTGCAATCATTTCTTTGTCGTTGGGACTGTCGCCAAAGGCGATGACGTCCTCGGGCGCAATGCCGTGTATTTTGCTAAGGCGTTCAATTGCCGTCCACTTCGATATGCCCGCTTTCATAACGTCGAGCAAGCCAATCATCTTCGAATATGCCAAATTTGTAGACGATGTTATCGTCTAATGTCGTTTTTAAATCTTCCTCGATGATGATATCTTTGACGTGTTTGACGCTCGTCGTCGTACCTTCATATACTTTAAAACGCTTTGCCGTATGAGCCAGACGATTGGCATAGATTACATCCTCAGTATAGTAGTGATGATAAATATCGTGTTTTTGAAAGATGTCGAGAATTTTTAAAACGACGTCTTTGTCTAAAGCGTCCGCCATCACCTGTTTCTCAATGTGGTCGTAAATCGTCGCGCCGTTACAGCCGACATAACTGATGTCAAGTCCAAGCTGCTCTTTGACGGCGCGCGCCGAAGATAAAATGCGCCCAGTCGCGATGACCACGATGTGCCCCGCGTCAGTTAAATCGCTTAAGAGCTGACGTGTTCTATCGGAAACGGTATGATCGCTCTTCAGTAGCGTTCTATCGACGTCGATAGCGATTAATTTTTTATTCATAATTGCCCCTTATTTTCTTTCAACTTTTTCTAAGATATAGAAATCTACTTCGCGCAATGCTACGTCGACGCGTTCGACGCGTACTTTGACGACGTCGCCGACAGTGTAGACGTTTTTGGTGCGTTCACCCAACAAGCGAAGGTGTTCTTGATCAAATTTATAGTAGTCGTCCTCTAACATGCTGATGCGCGTTAAGCCCTCTACCGTGTTATCCAGTTCGGTAAAGATGCCAAAACTGGTCACCGATGAAATCATACCTTCAAAAGTTTCGCCGATGTAGTCGAGCATGTATTCAGCTTTTTTCATATCGTCAGTTTCGCGTTCCGCCTGCTCGGCAGTGCGTTCGCGCTCGGACGACTGAATGCTGGCCGCTTCGACGATGCCCTCTAACGCTGCGCAGCGATCCTCGGTCAATTTGCCGTGAATCATCTCTTTTAAGATGCGGTGAATTTGTAAGTCGGGATAGCGTCTAATCGGCGACGTGAAGTGACTATAATACTTGGCCGCCAAGCCAAAGTGACCTTCGCAAATCGGCGAATACTTGGCTTGTTTTAAAGAGCGCAGCATTAATTTGTTGATGATGTGTTCTTCTTTTTTGCCCTTGACTTCGGCCAGCAGACGCTGTACTTCTTTGGGGTGAAGTTCGTCGGCATTGCCTTTTAAGCGATAGCCAAAGTTGTGCAAAAACTTATTGAATTCGGCAATGCGCTCGGCGTCGGGGTCTTCGTGTATGCGATAGACAAATGGTTTTTCCAGCCAAAATACGTGTTCGGCGACGGTTTCATTGGCGGCGAGCATAAACTCTTCGATTATGCGATTGGCGATGCGCCGTTCGCGCTCGACGATGCGCACCGGTTTGCCATCTTCGTCCAGTTCAATGAAGGGCTCCGGAAAATCAAAGTCGATGGCACCGCGCTTGACGCGCTTTTCGCGCAGGATTTTGCAAAGCGCTTCCATGTCTTTAAACATGTCGATTAAATCGGCGTATTCTTCTACTTTGGCGCCCTCGACTGATTCTAAAATGTCGCTGACGTCCTTGTAGTTCATGCGCCTTTGCGACTTGATGACCGACTCGTAGATATCGTATTTGACGACTTCGCCATTTTGATCGATTTCCATTTCGCAGGTCATCGTCAAGCGGTCGACATTGGGATTAAGGCTGCAAATGCCGTTTGACAGCGCCTTAGGCAGCATCGGAATGACGCGGTCGATTAAATACACACTGGTGCCGCGCTTAAAGGCCTCTTTGTCGAGCTTGGAGTCTTCGGTGACGTAGTGCGATACGTCGGCGATGTGTACGCCCAAATAGTAGTTGCCATTAGCCAATTTTTTAACCTGAACGGCATCGTCTAAATCCTTGGCATCGATGCCGTCGATGGTAATAATTTGCTCACCTCTGAGGTCTTTGCGATCGTTTAAAGCGCTGACGGGTACTTCTGGCGCAATGCCATTGGCTTCGCGTTCGACCTTATTGGGGAACGATTCGGGCAATTTATATTTTCTGATGACGGATAAGACATCGACGCCCTCTTCACCGATAAAGCCGAGCACCTCGCTGACCTCGCCCTCGGGATTGCGCCTTCCCTCCGGCCACTTAGTAATTTTGACGACGACCTTTTGACCGTTCTGCGCCTTGCCAAACCCCTTTTTATGTATATAGATATCGCCGGAAATCTTCTTGTTGTCGGGTACGACAAAGCCAAAGTTCTCGTTGCTATCAAATGTTCCGACGACGTATTCATTGGCGCGTTTAATAATTTTGACGATTTCGCCCTCTTGGCTTTCGCCGCGACGACTGCCGGTTATTTTACAATATACCGTATCGCCGTGCATGCTGCCATTTAAATCGCCGGTCGCGATAAAGATATCCTCTCTACTCTTATCCTTTGGTATGACAAATGCAAAGCCCTTTTGCGTACCGGAAACCGTACCGAGTATCAAGTTCATCAGTTCCGGCAAGGCGTATTTATTCTTTTTTGTCCGGATGACGCTGCCCTCAATTTCAAGCGCCTCTAAGTTTTCTAAAAAATCAGGCGCCTCTGTTTTGCTGACATCAAATTTGGCAAACAGATCAATGTCTGGTAACGGTTTGCCCGCCTCGTGCAGTGTGTCTAAAATCATTTGTTTTGTAACTTTCATGGCATTCTCCTAACTGTATTATCACAGATTATGGCGCAATTCATTTAAACAACATTATACCATATAAGCATTAATTTGTCGTATTGCTGCGCTGTTTTTTTCAGTTCTCTTTGACAATATCAGATTTTAAAATAATAACTTCTCAAGTTTAATGATAAATGGTAAAATGTATTGTCTTGATTTAAAGCAAAGGATGCGCTAATACGAGGAGGATTTATGTCACATCAGCACGATCATTCATGCGGTAGCGACTGCACTTGCGGCTGTTCTCAGCACCGCGAAGAATCGGAAAACAAAGTACTTAAACTGACTATCGACGACGGTTCCGTTCTGGAGTGTGAAGTCATCGGAACTTTTGAATACGACAATAAAGACTATATTGTGCTACTACCTAAAGGTGAAGAAGACGCCTTTATCTACGGCTACCGCGAAGAAGGCGAAGAAATCGAACTGCGCAAAATTGAAGAAGATGTCGAATTCGAGGCCGCCACAGAATATTTCTTATCGATAATTGAAGAATAGTTCCAAGAAAAAATCGCCGACTGTTGAGTTGGCGATTTTTTATATGATTAACAAATATCTAATCGAATCTTTCACTTTGTATTACCGGCAATATCCGGTATAAATGCGAGATTTCTCCATTTCGCGCTGCTCCAGTCGAAATGACATTCTATCATATCCCGCTAGAGTAGCTAGTTAAACTACAACAATGTGAACTTTGTAAAGAGCGTCGAGAAGACCAATGCTACGATCGTCATCAACTTGATTAAGATGTTGATTGACGGACCAGACGTATCCTTAAACGGGTCGCCAACTGTATCGCCGACAACTGAAGCCTTGTGCGCCTCAGAGCCCTTGCCATCGAAGTGTCCCTCTTCGATGTACTTCTTGGCATTATCCCATGCGCCACCGGCATTTGACATGAAGATTGCCATCAATACGCCAGTTACCAATGCGCCGGCCAGCATGCCGCCAAGCGCCTCTGCGCCGAGAATAAAGCCGACGGCGAGCGGTGCCAATACGGCCATAACACCCGGTACGAGCATTTCTTTAAGCGCCGCTCTGGTAGAGATGTCTACGCACTTAGCGTATTCCGGCGTCGCTTTACCTTCCATGATGCCGGGAATTTCTTTAAACTGTCTTCTAACTTCTTCAATCATTTCAAAGGCGGCGCGACCAACTGATTCCATCGTAAGTGCCGAGAAGATAAACGGCAGCATACCGCCAATAAAGAGCCCGACGACCACCTTGGGGTTGAGAATGTCAATTGACTTTAAGCTAATTGACTGTGAATACGATGCAAATAACGCCAAGGCCGTCAAGGCTGCTGAACCAATTGCAAAGCCCTTGCCGATGGCAGCAGTCGTGTTGCCGACAGAGTCCAATTTATCAGTAATTTTTCTAACTTCTTTGGGCAATTCACACATTTCGGCAATACCGCCGGCGTTGTCGGCGATTGGACCGTAAGCGTCAACGGCAACTGTGATACCTGCCGTTGAAAGCATGCCGACAGCCGCCAAGGCAATGCCGTAGAGACCGGCAAATTGGTGAGCGACCAAAGTTGCCGCACTGATGATTAAAATTGGACCGCCAGTTGAAAGCATACCGACCGCGAGACCGCTGATAATTGTCGTAGCCGGGCCGGTAACGGATTGTTCGGCAATCTTTTTAACTGATTTATAATCGCTCGACGTATAAATTTCTGTAAAAGTGGCGATGACTAAGCCGGCGACCAAACCGGAAACAACTGCCAAGAAACCACTTAAATTGCCCAGAAATTGAGTACTCATAAAGAATGATGCGATGACGACTAAACCCGAACTAATGTAGGTGCTCATCTTAAGCGCCTTGTGCGGATCTGATTTTTCATCGCCTTTGACGAAGAAAGAGCCGATAATCGATGCGATGATACCGACAGAGGCGAGCAATAGCGGAAAGGCCACCATGCCAGCTTGACCTTGCGCCAGCGTAACTGCGGCGACAATCGAACCGACATACGATTCAAATAAGTCTGCACCCATACCGGCGACGTCACCGACGTTGTCGCCGACGTTATCGGCAATAACTGCCGGGTTGCGCGGATCGTCTTCCGGAATACCGGCCTCCACCTTACCGACCAAGTCGGCACCGACGTCAGCCGCTTTGGTGTAAATACCGCCGCCGACGCGGGCAAATAAAGCAATTGACGAGGCTCCCAAACTAAAACCCGTCACGTATTGAATATCAAAGAACATGCTGAGCACGCCAATGCCGAATAAACCCAAGCCGACAACTGACATACCCATGACAGAACCACCCGAAAAAGCGACTGATAACGCCTTGTTCATACCTTCTTCAGATGCCGCGTTAGCCGTTCTAACATTGGCCTTCGTCGCAACTTTCATACCGGCATATCCGGCGAGCGCTGAAAACAATGCACCAACTAAGAAACTAATGCCTGTGCGATAGTCGATACCGACTGATACGACGATAAACAAAATTGCGCCAAAGATCAACAAAGAGCGATATTGACGATTTAAAAATGCCATTGCGCCATCTTGAATATAGGTCGATATCTCTTTCATTCTATCGTTGCCAACGGGCACGCGATTAATCTTAACCGTTAATGAATAAGCAAATACAAGTGCCAATATTCCAACGATTGGAGCGATATAACTTTGCATAATAACTTCCCCCACTTATTACTTTAAAATGGCAATCGCCAAAGAGCTAACAATAAACAACGCTGCAGAAACTTTTGTTATTTTTTCAAACAACTCATCGTAACCTTGTGCCTTTTGCTTACCAAATAACTGCTCGGCACCGCCGCCAATAGAACCGGATAAACCTGCACTTCTACCGGATTGCAATAAAATACTCGCAATGAGCACAAGTGAAGAAATTACCAATAGCACTGTAAATACTATAATCATAACCTACTCCTTTCCATCAAAATATTATACCCAACCGCAGGTTGAGCGATCGGGGTTTCCATTACAGAGCAATTTTATCACAGCATGCCCACGTAATCAATGATGGTTTGCAATAAATTGTGTTAAATTTGCAAAAAAATAAAAAAAAATCGGATTATCATTGGCAACATGGTCAAAAATAAGACTTTTTGAACGTTGTCGCGATAATCCGAAATCGATTTTTTAACTATTTTAAATTGTAGAAAGCTGATTTGGCGGCATAAATTGCCGTTTCGTCGAGCATTTCTTCTATTCTAAGTAGTTGATTGTACTTGGCGACGCGATCGATTCTGGCCGGTGCACCCGTCTTAATCTGACCGGCGTTTGTGGCAACTGCCAAATCGGCGATAATCGATTCGTCAGTTTCGCCGGAACGATGTGAAATAACCGTCGTAAACTTGGCGCGCTTGGCCATTTCTATGGCGTCTAGCGTTTCCGTCAACGTGCCAATTTGATTGAGCTTAATCAAAATTGAATTGGCGTTGCCCCCTTCGATGCCGCGCTTTAAGCGCTCGGTGTTAGTGACGAATAAGTCATCGCCGACAATTTGAATGCTTTTGCCGAGCTTTTCGATCATTACTTGCCAGCCGTCCCAGTCTTCTTCGTCGAGGCCATCTTCAATTGAAATAATTGGATACTTTTCTACCAATGCGGCATAATAATCGACCATTTCAGCCGATGTAAAGGTCTTGCCTTCGCCCGCTAAGTTATAAACGCCCTTTTCTTTATCGTAAAATTCACTGGCTGCGGCATCGACCGCCAACAAGACGTCTTCGCCCGCTTTGTAACCAGCCTTTTCAATCGCTTCGACAATGACTTTAAGCGCATCTTCATTTGACGGTAAATTCGGTGCAAATCCACCTTCGTCGCCAACGCCCGTGGCTAAGCCCTTGGCTTTTAGAACGGCCTTTAAATTGTGATAAATTTCGGTACCCATTCTAAGCGCTTCTTTGTAAGTAGCAGTACCGACCGGCATAATCATAAATTCTTGAATGTCGACGTTGTTGTCGGCGTGCGAACCACCGTTTAAAATATTCATCATCGGCGTCGGCAATGTCTTGGCGTTTGTGCCGCCGATATACTGATAAATTGGCATGCCCAATGATTTAGCAGCCGCTTTAGCCACCGCTAAAGATACGCCCAGAATTGCGTTTGCACCGAGCTTGCCCTTGTTCGGCGTGCCGTCTAAATCGATTAGCAATTGATCAATTGCGACTTGGTCAATCGCATCGTAACCCAATAACTCCGGCGCGATAATTTCATTGACATTGCGCACTGCCTGCTCGACGCCCTTGCCCAAGTACCTATTTGCATCGCCATCTCTCAATTCTACGGCTTCAAATGCGCCCGTAGATGCTCCCGACGGAATGCCGGCGCGACCCATCGAGCCGTCTTCTAAATAAACTTCAACTTCTACTGTGGGGTTTCCCCTCGAATCTAATATTTCTCGTCCATACAGACCAATAATCGTTGCCATTGTAACCTCCATACCTCTAACTTAAAAATTGATAAGCTGTATAAAGTCTTCCGACTTTAATGATGCTCCACCGACGAGTGCGCCGTCGATATCCGGTTGATTCATAATTTCTGTAACGTTAGCCGGCTTGACGCTACCACCGTACTGAATGCGCACGCGCTCCGATTTTTCGTCGTCGTATAGGCCTTTGACAATTTCTCTAATGTGAGAAATCATGTCGTTGGCGTCTTCTGCACTGGCCGTCTTACCGGTGCCAATCGCCCAAATCGGTTCATAGGCAATGACCACTCTGGCGATGTCGTCTGCTGAAACCGCGGCCAGTCCAGCTTTAACTTGCGATTCGACGAGCGCCTTGGCCTCGCCGGATTCGCGTTGCTCTAAAGTTTCGCCGACGCACATAATTGGGTCGATGCCGACTGCCAGTGCCTTGAGCACTTTTTTATTGACTGTTTCGTTCGTTTCATTATAGTATTGCCTGCGCTCCGAATGGCCGATAATGACATAGTCAATATCGAGTTCTTTGAGCATTAGCGGCGAAACTTCACCGGTGAAAGCGCCTTTTTCTTCATAGTGCATATTTTGCGCCGCAACTTTAACGCGTGTATCTTTGGCCACTGCGCTAACATCCCTCAGCAAAGTAAACGGTGCACAAACCGCCACTTCGACATCTGTCTTTAACGCCTCGTCTTTAATCTCTCTGATAAATGCAACCGCCTCGTCAATCGACTTGTGCATTTTCCAGTTTCCTGCGATAAATGGTATTCTCATATTACGAAACCTCTCTATTATAATTACTTGTCATTAATCGCTGCTATGCCAGGCAGCACTTTGCCCTCTAAATATTCGAGCGATGCGCCGCCACCGGTCGAAATGTGGCTAAACTGATCGGCAAAGCCGAGTTGCATAGCCGCTGCCGCCGAATCGCCGCCGCCGATAATCGTTTCGGCGTCTTCGAGTGCTGCAATCGCCTTGCAGACGCCAATCGTGCCGAGTGCAAAATTAGACATTTCGAATACGCCCATCGGTCCGTTCCAAACGACCGTCTGCGCACCGCTGAGCGCCTCGCCAAACAGTTTAACAGTCGCCGCACCGATGTCCAATCCCATCTCATCTGCCGCGATTTCGTCGACTGATGCGGTATGATGCGCCGCCTCGTTAGAAAATTCCCTTGCCAAAACGACGTCGACGGGCAATATGATTTGAGCACCTTTTTGCTCGGCCTTAGTCAGTAAATTTTTGGCCAAATCAATTTTATCTTCTTCCAAAAGCGACTTGCCTATTTCTTTGTCCATTGCCTTTAAGAATGTAAACATCATGCCGCCGCCAATTAAAATCTTATCTGCCTTGTCTATTAGACTTTCGATGACGCCAATTTTATCGGATACTTTGGCGCCGCCCAAAATTGCGACGAGTGGACGCTTTGGCGCATCGACTACGCCACCGATGTACTTAATTTCTTTTTCCATTAAGAAACCGGCCGCCGTTTCCAGGTGTTCGGCAACGCCGACGTTTGAGGCATGCGCACGATGTGCCGTACCAAATGCGTCGTTGACGAACAGATCCCCCAGCGACGCCCAGTATTTGCCCAGTTCTGCGTCATTTTTTGTTTCGCCGGATTCAAATCGGGTGTTCTCAAATAGCAATATTTCACCATTTTGCAATTCGTCTATTGCCGATTCCAGCTCTGCACCGCGCGTTGCGGCGACAAATTTAACCGTTTGCTTCAACAACTGCGACAGGCGCTCGGCAACAGGCGCAAGCGATTTACCCTTTTTATCTTCTTCTTTTTTAACTTTACCAAGATGCGAAAAAGCGATAACCTTTGCACCTTTTTGGAGCAAGTGTTGGAGCGTTGGTAACGCAGCTACAATGCGATTATCGTCGCTGATTGCGCCATCTTTCATCGGTACGTTAAAATCGACGCGTATGAGTACCTTCTTACCTGCGACGTCGAAATCGCTCACTATTTTCTTTGCCATATGTCCTCCATTTAGGATTTATATCAACCTAATTATCAAACCCTTAAAGTATTTCGTAACTATTCAGTCGAAAAACGCGACTAAAACCCGCGACTTCTCGATTTCAGTTTCTCTTTCACTCGAAATGACAACCTGACTGAATAGTTACAAAGTATCAAAATTATTAAAAGGCGAGGGACATAGTCCCTCGCATGAGAGTGTCGACAAAGTCGATACTCTCCAGACTCCCTTTATTTCGTAAATGTCGTCACCTTAGTTGCAAGTCTGACGAGCTGCGAAACGTAAGACATTTCGTTGTCGTACCAAGACAATACTTTAACCATTTGCTTGCCTTCAACTTCGAGAATCGTAGTAGAAAGTGCATCGAATAGCGAACCATATGTCGTGCCAATGACATCTGCCGAAACGATCGGATCTTCAGTATAGCCAAGTGATTCATTTGCCGCAGCCTTCATCGCCGCGTTAATTTCTTCAACTGTTACTTTCTTTTCGAGTTCGACGACTAAGTCAACTGCCGAACCGGTAATTGTCGGAACGCGCAATGCCATGCCATCCAATTTGCCATTTAATTTCGGTAAGACCAAGCCCACCGCTGCCGCTGCACCTGTCGACGTCGGTACAATATTTGCCGCTGCCGCTCTACCGCGACGCGCCTTTATACCTTTTTTGTGAACGGCGTCGAGCGTATTTTGATCATTTGTATAGGCGTGTACTGTCGTCATAAGGCCCTTTACGATGCCAAAGTTGTCATCGAGCACCTTGGCGACCGGCGCGAGGCAGTTCGTCGTACAAGAGGCGCCGGAAATAATCAAGTCGCCTTCGTCTAATACGTCGTCGTTTACATTGAATACAATTGTTTCTACACCGCCTTTAGCTGGAGCCGAAATGACGACGCGCTTCGCACCGGCGTCGATATGCGCCTGCGCTTTATCTTTAGTGGTATAAAACCCGGTACATTCCAATACGACGTCGACGTCGAGTTCAGCCCAAGGCAGGTTTGCAGCGTCCTTTTCAGCGTATACTTTAATTTCTTGACCGTCGACGACCAAGTTATCGCCTTTAAAAGAAACTGAATCCGTCTTGTAGTTGCCCTGCGCCGAGTCGTACTTTAGTAAATAGGCCAAATCTTCTGCATTCGACAAATCATTGATGGCGACGATATCAAATTCCGCCTTGCCAAACATTTGTCTAAATGCCAATTTTCCTATTCTCCCAAAACCGTTAATTGCAATTTTTGTTACCATTTTTCCGTCCTCCTCATATATTATTAATCATCCTTAAACTATAACCAAACTATTGTTTGTCGGCGCACACCGACAAACGCATTGCCTCTTTATCTTTACCCCCTTAAGCCACCCATTAAGCGCTTAAAAGTGTAATTTTTTTATATTTTTATCCGGATATTTAAGCCATTGTGCTAAGTCCTCTAAGCGCGCTGTAAAGACGCCTTCTTAACGCGATATTTAATAGCGCTTACGCTTGGCAGATCCGGGTATATTTAGCGATTCGCGATACTTGGCAATCGTGCGACGCGAAATTACAACGCCAATCGCCGCCAGCTGATTGGCAATTTTTTGGTCGCTAATCGGCTTTTTAGGATTCTCTTTGGCGATTATATCGACGATAATCGACTTAATGCTCTGCGCCGAAACCGACTCGCCCTTATCGCTCGATACGCCGCTTGGGAAAAAGAACTTTAATTCATATAGACCCCTACGGCATTGTAAGTACTTGCCATTCACCGCTCTGCTAACGGTCGATTCGTGTACGCCTATCGCATCGGCGACATCTTTTAAATTTAACGCCTTCAAATAGAGCTGTCCCCTGTCAAAGAAATCGCGCTGCCTTTGAACGATTTCTTCTACTACCGCTCTAATCGTCGAACGCCGTTGCTCAATACTCTTTATTAAGTCGAGCGCGCTGCTCAATTTGGCATTGATGTAAGACATCGTATTCTTGTCTAGCCCCTGATCGTTCAGTATTTTTTGATAATAACTACTCAAACGCAAGCGCGGCGAAGCGACATCGTTTAAAATGACGACGTACTCGCCATCCAATTTTTTGAGTTCGATATCCGGTTCTAGATAACGCACATTAGAATTTTTGCCGTAGCTGAGTCCGGGCTTGGGATTGAGCGATTTAATAATATCGCAGGCAGATTGGACGTCATGGCAAGATATGCCCAGCGCTTTTGAAATGTGCACAATGTGATTGTTGGCCAAATCATCCATGTGAAATTCGACAATTTTATAGGCAAATTGATTTTGAATGCCTTTCATCTGCAGCTGAATGGTTAGACATTCTGCCAAACTGCGCGCCGCTACGCCGTACGGTTCAAAAGTTTGAATGCGTTGTATTATTTCTTCTAGTCCGTCTTCGTCGACATCGAATTGCGCCAGCGTTTGCACTTCGTCGATAAACAAGTAACCGCGCTCGTCAATGTGCTGAATAATATGCTGCGCCAACTTATAATCATTGTCTTTAAGCGCCGTCATCCGCAATTGGGCGTACAGATGGTCGTGTAGCGATTCGCCATCGGCCACGATTTGTTCGTAGTTATAGTCTTTATCGGCATCGTATTGTTTGCCACCGTAGCTGTTGTAATTGCGACTTCCTTCATTCATCCAAGCAATTTTTTGCAAGACGTCGTCAGCCGGTTCGACTGCTTTTTCGCGATACTCCAACACCGGATTTTCCAGCATCTGTTCTTCAATATAATCCTTCAATTCGATAGAATTGTATTGCAAGACTTCAATTGCCTGCCTTAGCGAAGGCGTCATGATCAGTTTTTGGGATTGTCGCAATTGCATCTGGAATTGTAAATCCATAGCACGCCTCCATTGACAGATAAAAACTACAGCACTCAAAACAATTATACCACATGGCACTGTTTTTGCTAAAGCAAAATTGTCATGTGGTATATTTTTTTCTAAACGACGTTCTGCCGTTCCGCCCAAGTTTTAATGGCGTCAATTATTTTTTCACAAGCCGTGCCATCGCCATAGGGATTGACAGCACCGGCAATTTGATTATAAAAAGTGGCATCATCTAAAATTTGACAGCTCTTTTCGTAAATGTCGGTTTGCTCGACCCCAGCCAAAACAATTGTGCCGGCCGCCAGCGCCTCTGGCCGTTCGGTTTCGGTGCGCAGCACGACGACCGGTTTGTCGAGCGCCGGCGCCTCTTCCTGTAAGCCGCCCGAATCGGTCAATATTAGATGCGCACAACTCATCAGGTTGGCGAATGCCCGATAGGGCAGCGGATTGATCAAGTGGACGCGCGATACATCCTTTAACACCTGATTGGCAACTGCTTGTACCTTGGGATTGAGATGAACCGGATAAACTACCACTAAGTCGGGATGGGTTTCGACTAGGCGTTTAACGGCCGTAAATATTGCGCGCATGCGATCGCCCAGATTTTCGCGGCGGTGTGCCGTTACGACGACGAGGCGCCCCGCCGAATTTATAATTTGATTTAATTTCTCGTCTTCAAATTGATAATCGTCCGCCGTCACCCACTTTATGGCATCAATGCTGGTATTGCCGGTGACATATATGTTTTCCGTCGCCAAATTCTCGGCGATTAAGTTGGCCTTGTTTTGTTCAGTCGGCGCAAAGAAGACGTCCGCCACGGTGTCAATTAAACGGCGATTCATCTCTTCCGGAAAGGGCGACCACTTGTCGCCACTGCGCAGACCGGCTTCGACGTGACCGACGCTATATTTTTTGTTAAAGGCGGTAAAAGCCGCCGCAAAGGCCGTCGACGTATCGCCGTGCACCAAGACTAAATCCGGCCTCAATTCGTCGAGCACCTTGTCAAAGCCCACTAAAGTCTTGCTCATAATGTCGACCAACGTCTGATTGGGCTGCATAATATTTAAGTCATAGTGCGGTGTGATAGCAAACAGTTCGAGTACCTGATCGAGCATTTCACGATGCTGCCCCGTCACGCACACCTTCGAGTCAATCCAGTCTACCTTTTCCATTTTTTTAACGAGCGGCGCCATTTTGGTGGCCTCTGGTCGCGTCCCGAAGACGGAAAGCACTTTTATTTTTTTCATACTTACTCCAAAGGTTTAAATTTTATTTTTGATGCTTAGGCGAATCGGTAGCGCGATAAACAGCACTGCCACTATAATGGTAATGGTCATTTGCAAGTAAAGCCCTTGCAATAAAAACACGCCGCTCAATCCCAGTAGCGAATTGACCAAATAGAGGAATAAAACCGTCCTCTTTTGACCAAGGCCCAAATCCAATACGCGATGATGCAAGTGGCCGCGATCCGGTTCGAAGGGATGCCGACCGGCCGCAGTGCGCCGAATAATTGCATAAAACGTATCGAATATCGGAATGCCCAGCGCCAATACCGGCGCAAAGAAGGTGAAGGCAGTCGATATTTTAAGCGTCCCCTCAATCGAGATGACCGCTAAGATAAACCCTAAAAAGAGCGCCCCGGTATCGCCGATAAAAATGCGCGCCGGATTAAAATTGTAAGGCAAGAAACCCATGCAGGCACCGGCCACGATAAGTGTCATCACGGCGACTTCAAAGCGCCCGTTGACAAAGGCGACATAGGCCAAGGTGACGGCAGAAATTGTCGCGATGCCGCCGGAAAGGCCGTCTAGGCCATCTATCAAGTTAAGTGTATTGGTTATGCCGACAACCCACAGCACCGTGACGACGACGCTCAAGAAGTCATCGATCAAAATCGTTTGCGACATATTAAATATACTGGACACACCCAAAATGCGCACGTCGGCAAAGACCAGAATAAAAGCGACGATAATTTGCACAATTAACTTGTACTTCGCCTTAATTGGCTTAATGTCATCGACGATGCCAGTGAGCACGATGAAGAGCGCACCTACTGTAATGCCCATCATCTTATTGAGCGGATAATCGACAAATAAAAACAGACAAAAGACGACGGCGACAAATATACCCAGACCGCCCAAGCGCGGAATCGGTTCTTTGTGAACGCGTCGATCGTCTTTTGGTACATCAATTGCATCTATGTGGTGTGCAACTTTTATCACCATCGGCATCGACAAAAACGATATGACAAAGGCCGTTGCCATCGGCAAAAAAAGTTTCATAACCATTGGATTCATAGTGACCTCGATTTCAATTACTTGGTGCCAAACAAGCGATCGCCTGCGTCGCCCAAACCGGGTACGATATAGGCGTGATCATTTAATTTCTCGTCAATCGTCGCAACGTATATATCGATGTCGGGGTGTTCTGCCTGAACGGCTTTAATGCCCTCTGGGCAACCCAACAAGCAGACGAATTTAATACTAACCGCGCCTTTTTCCTTTAAAAACGTAATTGCCGCATTGGCCGAACCACCTGTCGCCAACATCGGGTCGACGACGTAAAGATCGCGCTCGGCGATATCAGTCGGCAACTTACAGTAGTATTCCACCGGCTTTAAAGTCTGCGGGTCGCGGTAGAGGCCAATATGACCGACGCGCGCCGTCGGCAACAAACTCAAAAATCCGTCGACCATGCCGAGACCGGCGCGCAAGATTGGAATTATGCCCTGCTTGCGACCGGCAATCGTCTTTCCGGTCATCGTCGTAATCGGCGTTTTAACCTGAATTTCTTGTAACGGCAACTCGCGCGTCACCTCGTAAGCCATTAGCATCGAAACTTCTTTGACCAATTCTCTAAACTCTTTTGAACCGGTGCGAACATCTCTAATCACACTTAGTTTGTGTTGGATCAACGGGTGATCCATCTCAAATACTTTACCCATTTTACACCCCTTATCTGTCTTCTTCAATCTTCATTATTTTGGCGACGCGACGCGCGTGTCTACCGCCTTCAAAAGTCGCGCCTAAATAGGCATCGACCAATCGCTTGGCCAACCCCGGCCCGACGACGCGACCGCCCATGGCAATCATGTTGGCGTCATTGTGCATGGCTGTCATTTCAGCCGAAAAGACATCGGATACGAGTGCGCAGCGAATGCCCTTAACTTTGTTGGCACTCATCATAATCCCCTGCCCCGTACCGCAGATTACAATGCCCCTATCGCACTCGCCGCTCTGTACAGCCAAAGCTGCCTTGTAGCCAAAATCGGGATAATCGCAAGACGCCTCACTATCCGTTCCAAAATCCGTTACCCGATGACCGCCGGCTTTCAAATGCTCTACGATTTCACATTTTAAAGCGTAGCCGCCGTGATCACATCCTATCGCTATGTGCATATCTACTCCTTATCACCTTTTTTACATCTAAATCATTATACCATAATGACTATGGTTGTACACAGGTTTAACTAATTTATAAAATTTTATAATCTGCCGCCTTTAAAAGGCGATTCATCACCGCCAAACCGACGCCTTCTGTCGCCACCGATTTAACGAAAACGACGTCGTAACCAGCGGCGTCGGCATTGCGAAAGATCGCAAATAGCTGGCCAACTAAATCCTCGGCTGCCATATCGACGTAGTGTACTTTTTTGCCCCTAGTCCGTTCGGCGTCCAATATCTTTTCGATTTCAAGGGCGTCGTGCGCGCGGTCGATAACGTAAACTTCGGCGTTTGGTGCATAGTGCCGATACTTCATGCCCGGTGCGCGCGGTTGAACCAACTTCGATTTTTTGAGCAGCGTTTCGTCAAAGGCGATGTCCGGCGCCATCTTTAATAGCTGCTCAAGCGTTATCGTGCCCGGTCTGAGTAATGTATAGGGCTCTTTGGAAACGTCTAGAACAGTCGATTCTAAGCCGTGTTCGACGTCGCCGTCTGTGACGATGACGTCGACCTTGCCCATCATGTCGGCGAGAACGTGCTCGGCTCTGGTCGGACTCGGCTTGCCCGATAAGTTGGCCGACGGCGCCGCAATTGGCACACCAGCAGCCTCGATAACAGCACGCGCTACCGGGTCGCTCGGCATTCTAATGGCCACTGTATCGAGCCCGGCCGTAACGACGTCGGGCACGATCGCGCTGCGCTTGAATATCAAAGTCAGCGGCCCCGGCCAAAAGGTTTCGATAAACTGCATTGCCCGCTGCGGCACATCGCGCGTCAATCGGTCTAACCATTCGCGCGCTGCAATATGCAAAATCAGCGGATTATCAGCCGGCCTGCCCTTGGCCGCAAATATTTTTTTTACGGCGTTGCTCGATAGCCCGTTAGCGCCCAAACCGTAGACCGTTTCAGTCGGAAAGATAACTGTGCCATCATTGCGCAGCACTTCACCAACCGCATCGTAAAACGACACATCGCCGGTGACGCGATAGTGTATTGTCATAATAACTCCCTATTGTTCAACTTGTTTCATGCTGAGCGACACCTTGTGCCGCGCGACGTCGATGCCAATCACCTTGACGTCGACGATATCGCCGACTGCCACGACGTCCATCGGCCGCTTGACAAAGCGGTTAGCCAATTCCGAAATGTGCACGAGTCCATCTTGTTTGACGCCGATGTCGACAAAGGCGCCAAAGTCTACGACGTTGCGCACCGTGCCCTTTAGTACCATGCCAACGCTTAAATCCTCTATTGTCAAGACGTCGGCGCGCAGTAGCGGCGGCGCCAAATCCTGCCGCGGGTCGCGCCCCGGCTTATCCAGCTCCGACAACAAATCCTGTAACAGCACCATGTGAATATCTAAGTCTTTGGCCAGCTTGACGAGTCCAATTTGACGCGCCTTGTCAAAGGCATTTAATTCTGCTGAACCGATATCTTGCGGCGAAACGCCAATTGCCGCCATCAATCGATAGCAAGTTTTATAGCTCTCGGGATGCACGCCGGTGTTGTCGAGCGCTTCGGCGGAGCGCTGTACGCGCAAAAATCCGGCCGCCTGTTTAAAGGCAGTCGCGCCAATGCCCTTGACCTTTAAGAGTTCCTTACGCGCTTTAAACGCTCCCTTGTCGTGGCGATAGTCGACCACGGCAGCTGCCGTCTTGGCGTTGATCCCGGCAATGTGCGTCAATAGCGATTGCGATGCGATGTTGAGGTCGACGCCGACGCTGTTGACGGCATCTTCGACGACGCCATCGAGCACTTCTGTTAAGCGCTTTTGATTGACATCGTGTTGATACTGTCCGACGCCAATCGACTTCGGTTCTATTTTTACCAGCTCAGATAGCGGATCTTGTACTCTGGCGCCAATCGAAATCGCACCCCTAATCGACACGTCGACGTCGGGATACTCTTTGCTGGCCAACGGCGAGGCAGAATAGACCGACGCGCCGGCCTCGTTGACGATAATGTAATACACTTGGCGCTTTTGCTTTTTTAAGGCGTTGGCGACAAATTGTTCGGACTCGCGACTGGCCGTGCCGTTGCCGATAGCAATCAGTTCAACGCCGTATTTTTCAACTAACTTTAACAGTATTTTTTCCGATTTGACGACGTCTGATTGCGGCTTGGTCGGATATATCGTCTGATAGTCGAGCAACTTGCCGTTGGCGTCGATAACTGCCAACTTACAACCGGTACGATAGGCCGGGTCAAACCCCATCACTACTTTACCCTTTAAGGGCGGCTGCATTAACAGTTGCTTTAAATTGATGCCGAATACGGCAATGGCCTGTTCTTCGGCGCGCTCGCTTATGGCGTTTCTAATTTCGCGCACCAAAGACGGTGCAATCAAACGCTTATAGGCATCGCGATAGGCCTCGTCGACGTATGTATTGTTTATCAAATTGCCGACGACGCGGTCTTCAGCTAATTCTAACGCCAATTCGTCGTCCAGTTGCAGGGTCACTTTTAAGTAGTTTTCGCGTTCGGCGCGATTAATCGCCAGAATGCGATGCGGCGGCATTTTAAAAGCGCTCTCACTGTATTCTAAATAGCTGTCATAAGTGCCCTTTTCGTCGCGTTCTTTGCCTGGCGCAGTCGTCAAAAGGGCATTTTTTTCATAGAACTTACGCAGCACATCTCTCAAATCGGCGCGGTCAGAGAAGTATTCCGCCAAGATGTCGACGGCGCCGGCAAGTGCATCCCTTACTGTGTTGACGCCCTTCTTAACGTCGATAAAGTCGCTTGCCTTAGCCTCTATCTTCGCTGCGTCGTCACTTAACAACATACTGTTGGCGAGCGGCGCCAAACCCTTTTCTTTGGCAATGATCGCGCGCGTCCGACGCTTTGGTTTAAAAGGACGGTAGACGTCTTCAATTGCCGACAGCTTATCGGCGCGCTGAAGTGCGCGTTCAATCTGCGGCGTCATTTTATCGAGCTCTGTAATTAAGCGGTATACTTCTTCGCGCCGCGCCTCTAAATTGCGCAAATAAGCGAGGCGGTCATTCAAATTGCGCAATTGTACGTCGCTCAACGAACCGGTGACCTCTTTGCGATAGCGCGCGATAAAGGGAATTGTATTGCCCTCGTCTATTAAATCCACCGTCTTTTCAACTTGAGCGCCGGAAATTCCCAGCTCAGTCGCAATTATTTGAAATATTTTATTCATAATTCTCCCTTTAGCGTTTAATTTTTTTATAGACTTCCATGACCAGTAGGGGGACAAAACCCAAGCCCAATGCGATGCCAATTTCTACCGGTGTCAGTAGTTTTAATTTGAAAATCGCCCGCACAACTGGTACTAAATAGACGATTGCTACGCCTAAGGCAGAGATTAGAACGCCCTGGTTGAGGCGCTTGTTGCTCCAAATGCCAATCTTAAAGAGCGACTCCCTGGCGCTTCTGACATTGTAACTGTGCACGAGTTGCGCAAAGCTGAGCGTTAAAAACGTCATCGTGCGCGCCGCCGCAATGTCATCGCGCAGGCCAACGATAAAGGCAGTTAAACTGAGTCCACCAATCATTGCGCCCTGCAATAAAATGTCACGCATCAAGCCACCGCCCAGTATGGACTGCTGCGGATCGCGCGGTTTGCGTTCCATCACATCGCTTTCTGCAGTTTCGACGCCGAGTGCCAAAGCCGGGAACGAGTCGGTAACCAAGTTAATCCACAAGATGTGAATCGCCAGCAGCGGCGTCGGCAAGTTTAGTATAATCGCCCACAACAGCGTAAAAATTTCGCCGATATTTGACGCTATTAAAAAATTAACTGCCTTTTTGATGTTGTCGTAAATCGTCCTGCCCTCTTTAATCGCAGCGACGATAGTCGTAAAGTTATCATCCGTCAATATTATATCGCTGGCCTCTTTGGATACATCTGTGCCGGTAATCCCCATCGCACAGCCGATATCGGCGCGCTTTAACGCCGGCGCATCGTTGACGCCATCACCGGTCATAGCGACTATTTTTCCCTTCGCCTTAAGGGCTTCGACAATGCGCACCTTGTGCGCCGGACTGACGCGCGCATATACCGATACGTTTGCGACAGCCGCGTCAAAATCCCGCTCGGAAAGCGCGTCCAATTCCGCACCGGATAGGGCCTGCTCACCCGCTTTGAGAATGCCCAGCTGTTCGGCAATTGCCACGGCAGTATCTTTGTAATCGCCCGTAATCATTACGGTGCGCACACCTGCCAGATGGGCATTTTTGACGGCGGCCTTAACTTCCTCGCGCGGTGGGTCAATCATGCCCGTCAAGCCGACAAATGTCAAATCCCTTTCGACTGAATCGCTTTCTACAGGTTGTGGAAGTCGATCAACCCCCCTCACGGCATAGCCCAATACGCGTAGCGCACGCGCCGATTTTTGTTTAATCGCCTCGCCGATTGCAAGGCGCTTGGCATCGTCAAGCGGTAGCTTTTCACCGTCTTTATAATAAGTCGTACAGCGCTTTAACAGCTGGTCCGGCGCACCCTTGACATAGCCGGTCAAGCCTTCTTCTTCAATAATTGTCGTCATCAGTTTACGGTCGGAATCAAATGGCACTTCTGCCACCCTTTTGCCCTTTAAAGTCGACTTGGCGACGCCGTACTGCCTGCCCAGTACCAGCAAGGCCGTTTCTGTCGGATCGCCAATTTGCCTTTCGCTGCCTTCGACGAGTTCAATGGCACCATCGTTACAATAGACGGCTGTCTTTATCAATAGTTTATCATGTGCGTTTAACTCACTTACATCTGCAACCGCCTTATCGCAGTCGCTAAGCCATTCGACGACGGTCATTTTGTTCTGCGTCAAAGTTCCCGTTTTATCGGAACAAATCAGCGATGCCGAGCCGAGCGTTTCGACCGCAGGCAACTTGCGCACGATGGCATTGGACTTTATCATGCGCTGAACGCCCATTGCCAACACAATGGTGACGATGGCCGGTAGCCCCTCTGGAATTGCCGCAACGGCAAGTGAAATTGCCACCATCAGCATATGGTAGACTTCTCTGCCCTGCAAATAACCGATTCCAAAGATCAGTAAACAAATCACAATCGCCGCCACGCCGAGCATTTTACCGAGTTCGGCGAGTTTGATTTTTAGTGGCGTCGTTTCGTCTTCTTCGGCGTCGAGCATACCAGCTATCTTGCCGATTTCAGTATTCATGCCGGTAGCTGTAACAATCATCTTGGCGCGTCCCGCCGCCACGCGCGACGTCGCATAGGCCATATTATGTCTGTCACCTAACGATAAGTCGTCGCTCTGTATCACCTTACAGTGTTTGTCAACCGGCAACGATTCACCGGTCAGTTGCGATTCCTCAATGCGCAGCGCAGCCGTTTCTACCAATCTGCCATCGGCCGGTACGACGTCGCCGGCATTTAATAATACAATGTCGCCGGGCACAATTTGCGGCGACGGTAAGCGCGTCACCGCACCATCGCGCAACACCTGCGCTTCGGGTACTTGCATGCTCTTCAAAGCCTGCATCGACTTTTCGGCATTGTTTTCCTGTACAAAGCCCAATACGGCATTGAGCACGACAATAGTCAATATAATGACGCCGTCGGCAACTTCGTGCGTAAAAAAGCTAATAAAGGCCGCAGCGATCAATATAAATATCATAAAATCCTGAAATTGTTTAATGAAGCGCTTAAACGGAGAAACGCCCGGCCTTGTGCTGAGCACGTTCTCACCGTCTTCTGCCAACCTTCGCGTCGCCTCTGCATGATCCAGACCATTTGCAACGTGACTATTTAATTCTGTAACGACTTGTTCTACGCGTTTATTATATGACATGGCGCCCCCATTAATTCGAATGTTTATTACTGGCCAGATTGTTCTCGGCAACGTGCTATAATCTATAGTTATGATATACCAAATATAAAGTAAAATGCAATCAAAAATACGTTCGCGCAATTAAAAAATAAAATAGCTGACGTTTATATAAAATTTTTATAATTTTTCTTTGATTTATATACAAAAAACTTTTTATACTATATAATGTAGCGTAATTAGGTGTTTTAGTTGACATTAAGGGGATTATAACATTGAAAAAAGTTAGAATATTTAGTTTATTGCTGATTGGTTTACTGAGCAGCGCGATTTTTTCCTTTGCCCACGTCGACCATAAAATTTCAGTATTATTGGACGACGAGCCCATCGTATTCGATATCGAGCCATACGTCGCCAACCAGCGCGTCATGGTACCAGCGCGCAAAATCTTTGAGTCATTAGGCGCCAAAGTGAGTTGGGACGCGCACACGCATACCGTTAGTGCCACGGACAATCGACACGACGTCAGTCTAAAAATCGGTTCAGAATATGCGCTTGTCGACAATCGTCAAGCCGTTTTAGATTCACCCCCAATTATTATGGCCAATCGCACAATGGTTCCGCTGCGCTTTATTAGCCAAGCCTTTGGCGCGACTGTCATGTGGCACGCCAAAAGCCGCACCGTACTGCTTTCGCGAAAGAACAATAAATCTCACCATAATAAAAATCATAAAATAATGGGCAGAGTAGAAATAGTGGAAGAAAATAATGGCAATGACGATAATTTGTCAACTATTGGACAATCGTTAGAACAGCTCTTGGCAGCAGAAGGCAATCCACAGCGCATTTCGGCAAGCATGTACGACTTTGACTGGTACAGTTATCACGACAATTATGAAAACTTTAAGATGTACGGCATCAAGGACGGCCAAGTTGTCGCACTCTATTACAAAACAGATGCGCCAATTGATGATATTCACATTTGTTACGGCGATTCGCGGCAACGCGTTCGCGCTCAATACCAAACACTAACCGATCACATAAAAAAAGGGCGTATTACTTACCGTTACGATGATGAAAAAATCGATTTGTTTAAATACAGAGGCCAAAACATACGCGTGTTCTACGACAGTTTAAACGAATACAGCGTTTCAGCTGTATTGGCGATTAAATCGTCTATCGAAAAAGACATGGCTGGATTTTACGGAGAACAAGACGAAAGCCTCGAACGGGCATTTGAATACCAACTCTTCGATATCGTCAATGCTGAACGCAGACTAAATGGATTGGCGCCATTTTTACTACACGCCGGTTTACAAGACGTCGCCCGCGCGCACAGCCAAGATATGATCGACAGAAATTTTTTTGATCACATTAATCCGAGCGGATTATCTCCTTGTGATAGAATCAGCGCAGCGCACTATGAGGCAAAATACTGTACCGAAAACATTGCCTGTGGCTCATTTAACGCCATATTCGCCCACGAAGACTTCATGAATTCTAAGGGCCATCGTAAAATTCTATTGGGTAAGGCGCATTATTTGGCACCGGGTATAAAATTCGGCGGCCGCTTTCATCGCTACTACACCGAAACATTTTTCACCCCTATCGAATAAATTAATTGGCAATCTAAAAGCCCTCTGCAAACGAAACAGAGGGCTTTGAAATTTGCTTTAAGTCACTTCAATACTTTCAAGTGATTAGTAATTACCTTGCGCGTACATAGCGTCAGCTACTTTTACAAAACCGGCGATGTTGGCGCCAGCGACTAAGTTGTAGCCCAAGCCATATTCTTCAGCTGCTTTAGCTGCGTTGTTGTGGATGTTAATCATGATTTGATGTAACTTCTCATCAACTTCTGCTTCTGTCCAAGATAATCTCATAGAGTTTTGTGACATTTCGAGTGCTGAAGTTGCAACGCCACCAGCGTTAGCAGCTTTAGCCGGTCCAACCAAAACGCCATTTTCTTGTAAGTACTTCAAGGCGTCGTTAGTCGTCGGCATGTTAGCGCCTTCTACTAAGAACGGTACGCCATTTTCAACCATTTGCTTAGCGTGCTCTAAGTGAATATCGTTTTGCGTTGCACACGGCATAACGATATCAACTTTTCTGCCCCATGGCTTTTCACCCGGGAAGAACTCGACGCCAAACTTATCGGCGTAGTCTTGAACTTTATCGCGACCTGATTGACGCATTTCAACTAAGTAGTTAATCTTTTCGTCAGTCGTTACGCCATCCGGATCGTAGATGTATCCGTCTGGGCCAGAAAGTGTAACGACTTTACCGCCGAGATCTCTAACTTTTTGGCATGCGCCCCAAGAAACGTTACCAAAACCAGAAACGGCAACAGTTTTTCCTTTGAAGTCCATACCTTCGTGCTTTAACATTTCGTTAGCAAAGTAAGTAACGCCAAAGCCAGTTGCTTCCGGTCTGATTAAAGAGCCACCGAAAGAAAGACCTTTACCAGTTAAAACGCCATTTTCAAATGCGCCGCGGATTCTTCTGTATTGGCCATATAAGTAACCGATTTCACGACCACCAACACCGATATCACCAGCCGGTACGTCGACGTCCGGTCCGATGTGACGATAGAGCTCTGTCATAAAGCTTTGGCAGAATCTCATGATTTCAGCGTCTGACTTGCCGTTCGGATTAAAGTCAGAACCACCTTTACCGCCGCCGATTGGCAATCCAGTTAAAGAGTTTTTGAAGATTTGCTCAAAGCCTAAGAACTTGATGATTGAAATG
>PDWI01002637.1_pt1 | contig 26627 bp, 19 predicted proteins | sample 1430891 | NCBI WGS metagenome assembly PDWI01 (sample SAMN01162508, study PRJNA174530) | Oral metagenome, whole genome shotgun sequencing project. | biome: Marine environment; feature: Marine mammal; material: Swab sample of the gingival sulcus; isolation source: swab sample of gingival sulcus...
CGCAATGGTCGCAAAAAATATAAAATCCTTGCGCTCTTTGCGCTTAACCTTGCGCCTTTGCGGTTAAATTAAGATTGAATAATCGCAAAGGACGCAAAGTTTGTTTCGCAATGGTCGCAAAAAATATAAAATCCTTGCGCTCTTTGCGCTTAACCTTGCGCCTTTGCGGTTAAATTAAGGTTGAATCTCTCCGTTCACCATTTCCCAATTTTAAGTGTTTATCATTTTTTCTAAAAAAAAAGAATATTTTATTTTGAAAATTCATAAAAAAATAATTTCTTTGAGGACATTTTTATATATATTCAATTAGCGTATAATCTTGAAAAAAATTCGTTACATTTTAATTGTTCTGATATTGTTTGTCGCCTCGTGTAATGTAGAAAAGAACAATGTCAGTAGCCAAAATTCGACAATAGATTTGTCCAATCGAACATTCGACAATAAATCGGTGTACGAACTGCAAGGAAAATGGGAATTTTACTGGGACACGCTACTAACCCCCAACCAAATAAACACCACAACATTGAGCCCCGAACTGGTGGAAATTCCGGCAACTTGGGCGTCGTACGGCAAAGGACACAAAGGAGTTGCTACGTATCATGCAAGACTAAAATTGAAACCCAACCGATTTTATACGCTGACTTTTCGAAGAATATATTTGGCGCATAAACTCTGGGTAAATGGAAAAGAATATCCGTCTTTGGGTGTTGTTTCCAAAGATCCCGAATTGTTTGAAGCCTATGATATACCTCAAACACACGAGTTTTTTGCCGAAAACGAATACGTAGATATTGTTTTTCAATTGGCAAACCAAGATTACCGAAAAGGCGGAATGGGACACGCTATAGTCATCGGTACGCCAAAAGCCACCGACCAAAGTGTTTTTGAACGTTTGACTTATGAGATTTTTACAATTGGCGGAATGTTGTTTGCTATGATATTCCTGTTGTATTTCATATTTTTTGGAAAAACAAACGCCAAAGAAATCATATATTTGATGTCGTTTTTGTTATTCCAATCACTTGCGGTATCGTTGGACGGAGAGATAATAATGGGTCGAATTGTTGATATTCCTTGGCTTTTGGAGTCCAAATTGTGGTATTTGAGCGTCTTTTTGCGTTCGTTATTCCTTTTTTTGGTCGTTTCAACCATAACAAAAGACAAATTCAACCAAACCATAAAACGCGTCGCAATATATTTTACTTTGCTTTCCATTACGTTTGTAATTGTAAGTCCGCTACGGATATATACGCATGTCTTGCGCCTGTACGTGGGATTTGGCATAATTTCAGTTGTTTACGGAATTGTGGCTGTTGTGAGGTCGCTCAAAGCCGACAAATATCTGATACTAACGCTGTTGGGGTTATCGGTTGTTGTGGGAACAGGAATATACGATTCTTTGTTGGATTTTTCCATAATCAAAGGAAATTATATTGCCGGAATTGGGTTATTTATATTCACACTTTTACAAATGTTTTACATTTCCATTCGGAACGCAAACAAAATGGAAAATGACGATTTTAAATTGTCAAATTTGGATTTGCAAGGCGAATTTAATGCTACTCTGATGGGCAATACCTCTTTTGACATCGAAAGTTCGATGCTCTCTTACATCAGAGCAACCGGCGTTGATAAAGTCTTGGTATTTTTTGTTTATGACAACAAATTGTATCTGAAATATAAATTTTACAAAGATTTTAATCCGATAACGCTCGACGAAGAGATAGACCTGTACAAAAAACAAAAATATTTTTGGGATTTGTGCGTGAAAAAAGTTTTTGAAAAAGAAGAAGCAATATACTTGGATTATGTAGAAATTAAAAAACAACAAAAAAGATATTTGACTAGAAACAAAGTTCGTAATTTGTTCGTTATTCCGGTAAAATACGAAGGCAAAAAAATATCAATGGTTTACATTGAAAAACAAAAAACAAATTTGACAAAAGTGCAGGAAAATGTGGTGCTAAAATCGCAAAATGTACTTCAAAATATACTTAGAGCATCGTTTTTGTACTCAAATTTGCAAAAAAGAAACCAAAATTTGAAACAAGAAATTGCCAAAAAACGCGAAAAAATAGAGTATCAAAACAACAAAATAGAATTTAAAAATCAAGAACTAAACGAAAAAATACAACTCATAGAAGAACAATTGGCTATTTTGCAAGAAGTTTCGGAAGATATTAGCCAACAAAACCTAAATTTAGAACTTCACAAAGACGAAGCGGAAAACGCCAAAGCAATTTTGGAAGAGGATAAAAGTCAGTTGGAAATAGTACAAAAAGCTATTTATCGAAACATCAATTACGCAAGTATTTTGATAGAAAGAACAAGAACCGTAGAAGCAAATCCGCCGTTTGAATATTATTATCATTTCAACAAACCGCGTGGCGTGGTTGGAGGCGATTTTTTGTGGAGCAAGCAGGTGAAAAACAGATTTGTTTTTGCATTGGCCGATTCTACCGGACACGGAATTCCCGGAGCTTTGTTGGTGTTGTTTGGTACAAAATTATTGATAAATATTGTTGCCGAACACGCTGCTTCAACCGAGTATTTTACGGCAGCCGACCTCTTGGAGGAAATGCGCCGACGGGTGAAAAAACACCTGACCGACAAAAAACAAAGCGTGCAAGATGGTTACGATATGAGTATGTGTGTGTATAATCCGGAAACAAAAGAAATTTCGATTGCCGGAGCAAACAACGGTGTAATAATTGTTAGAAACAAAAAAATAATTAGAATAAAACCAAACAGAATGCCGGTTGGAGCTTATTTGCGCGAAATTCCGTTCAAAAATAATTGCGTCCAATTGCAAAAAGATGACAACGTTTATTTATTTACCGACGGATATATCGATCAGTACGGAGGTCCCGAAAATACTAAATTTTATATGGTAAACTTCCAAAAATTATTGGTCGAAATTTCCGATAAATCGCCAAACGACCAACTTAAAATATTGGAGGAAACTTTTGATAATTGGAGAGGTAAAGAAAAACAAATAGACGATGTTAGCGTTGCTTGTTTTAAGGTGTAAACGTAGAATTATGAGTTATGAATTATGAGTGATAAAGAATGGGTTAAGTTGGTGGTAGTCAGTTTATTATAAAAAAAGATAGCGAGTTATTGAATGAAAATAAATTATAAAAATATAATATTATTAACTTTGATTTTGTTTGTATTTTCGTCTTGCAAAGTCAAAGTGGCAAACCGTAATATCGACAAGGGTATTTTTGAAATACAAAATGTTTCGGACGATAGTTTATATTCGCTTAACGGAAATTGGGAATTTTATTATCAAAATTTTATTGCACCTGACAAGTTCAAAAATTATTCGACCGACACTGTGCAATATCAAAAAGTTCCCGACGACTGGACAAACTACAAAATTAACGGAAAAACAATAAATAAATTCGGAAACGGCACGTATCATTTGCGCATTATTGCCCCAAAAGGTAATGTTTACGCCCTAAAAATGAACCGAATTTATACCGCCTATAAATTATGGGTAAACGACACTCTGCTTATGAGTTTGGGAACGCTCGGAAACGACGAAAAAACATCAACGGCAAATGCGCGTCCGGTTATCGTGTCTTTTAATGCCACTTCTGACACCAACGACGTAGTTATTCACGTTAGTCATTATCATTACGCCAAAGCCGGACTGACCGAAGAGTGTTTTTTGGGAAACCCCGAAACCATATACAAAGTTCAAGAGAATGAAATTATGCTTGCGTTTGTGATATTTGGAGCATATATTTTGATAGGTATTTCGTTTCTGATAACCGCCATAGCTGCAAGAAGAGGGCGAATTTTAAATCTGTCATTTTCGTTGATAATAATTTTCAATATCTTGTATCAGTTGTTGAATAAACAAGGATACTTTTTATATTATGTGCCAAATATAAATTTTGAACTTATGACAACGCTCTGCGTTTTGAGTCATTATTTACAGTTATTGTTTATCATTATATTTACATATCTTTTGTTCAAAAAAGAAAATCCATTTTTCAAGCCTATTATTTACAGCTCGGGAGCCATTACGTTATTTTTGATAATGCTGGTTATATTTGCCGAAATGAAATATTTTGACCAAATCAACTCTATTTTTGCTGTTACGTATATCATCACAAACGCTTATTTTCTGATAAAAATACCAATTTTGGCAATAAAAGGAAATCGCAAAGCAAAAACTCTGGCTGTTGGTTACGGTATATATATGGTTGCCCTGACAAACGAATTGTTGAATGTTTTTGATGTAATAGATTCTGTATCGTTTATGGAGTTTGGTAAGGCGGCTATCATTTTGACCAATGCCGTTGTTCTGTTGGCTGTAAACACGTTTTACGAAAGAGACAGTTACAAATCGAAACTACTAAATTCAGATAAAGTAGATGAAATAAAAAAATATTTTTACGAATTAAGCTCGTTCGATTTGCTCGGAATGGTGAAAATTTTATCAAAAGAATTAGAAATAGGTACAATTTGCGTTTACACTAGCGCCAAAAAAGGACTAAATTGTGATGTTCTTTACGAAAATGGAATTGAGAAAATATCATATTTGAGAGAACCGATAAAGTACAAATTAGATACTTCCTTTTTTGATGTTTTTGACGATAATTCGGAAGATATTATTATAAAAGATAACTATCTGATAGCCAGGCTGAATGATAAAACAGGAAGCCGAAAATTCGTTTATTTTGAAAATATAAAAGATGTGGAATTGCTCAAAGGTGCATTGGTAGTGCTGCAATATGAAATATCATTGTTTGTAGAAAATTATATTATATACAACAAAGAACGCAATTTAAGTATAAATTTTGATGATATTTTAGAAAAAAGTACCACAAAATTGAAAGATCAGCAAGACGAAATAATAGAACAAGAGGAAAAATTGAATGTAAAATACGACGAAATAGAAAAAACCAAAAAAGAAGTAGATAAATTGAACCAAATTTCATTAACAAAAAATATAGAACTCGAAAAAAACATAGAGTTAATCCAAAAATATAATGATGATATTTTGGTACAAAAAGAAAAATTGGACAAAAATATAAACGCTGTTCGTGATAATCTTAGATATTCCAAAGCAGTTCACGAAGCGTTAATTGGAGTTATCGAAAAAAATATAGATGTAGATTATTTCAAATTTAGTTGTCCAAAACGCATAATTAGTGGCGACTTTTTCTTTGCAAAAAAGACCGGCGATAATTTGCTTTTTTTGCTGTTGGACATACATTACACCGATACTATTGCACTGTTTTTTACATCGTATCTTTATTCAATTCTGGAAGACGTCTCAAATTCGGGACAGCAAAAAATCTTTGAGCATTTAGATATTTTTATAAAAAAAGTAAAAATAAATTATTTCAATACTTTTGGTAAAAATAACGAAGTTCGTGATTTTTCATTTTTTATAGGAGTACTAAAAAATAACGGAGAACTTACGTATTGCGCCGAAGACATTTTTGTTCATTCAATCAACAAAGACAACATAACAGTTTTGAGTAAACCGGGAAAAGACAAAATAACCGTCAATATTGATACTATAGAACAAAAAAATTATCCGGTAAAAAAACACACATTAAATAATAAGGATAGATTATATCTCCAAACAGATGGGTTTTGCAATCAGCCCCGAAAATCTGATGGCGAAATGTTCGGATATACTCGAATGGAACAAATGCTAACCAATTTGGTGAAATACGAATTGTCCGAAAATGCCGGAATTGTGGAAAAAATATATCTTGAATGGAAAAAAGAAAATAAACAAATTGACGATTACTTAATTTTGGGCTACGATTTCAAATTATAAAACAATTACAAATTACATTATGGATACTAATATTTTTAATAACACAAAAATTGCTTTTGAATGGAAAACAAACAAAGAGTTGCGACAGGCATCTTTTCTGTTCAAAGTATTAGCAAAAAACTCAATGGTTAAAATTGGAAAAGGCTTGACCAATTTTGCCCTAAAAATAAAATTACCCATAGCTTGGGCAGTCCGCCGAACAATCTACAAACATTTTGTAGGAGGCGAAAGATTAGAGGATTGCGACAAAATAATCGATAAATTTTCCAAATACAACGTAAAAGCAATTTTAGACTATTCGGTAGAAAGCAACGACACCGATTTTGCAATATCTCAAACCTTAGAAGAGACAATAAAAACGGTCGAAAATTCGGCTAAAAATCCAAATGTGCCTTTTGCAGTTTTCAAACCCTCGGCTTTTGGGTTTCACGAAATTATGAAAAAAGCCAAAGACGAATCGACGCTCACCGACGAAGAAAAAATAGAAGTCCAAAAATTTAGGGTCAGAGTAAAACAAATTTGCGAAGCCGCTCACAATTTGGGTACGCCCGTTATGGTAGATGCCGAATATTATGAAATTCAGCCGTTTATAGACCGTGTTATTTTTGAAATGATGTTGGAATTTAACAAAGAAAAAGCAATTGTTTACAACACCTTACAAATGTATCGAAAAGACAGATTGGACTATCTGAAAGAATTATACAGCAAAGCCGTTGAAAATAATATATTTGTAGGCGTAAAATTTGTGCGCGGAGCATATATGGAAATCGAGCGTGATTTGGCACAAAAAGGCGGATACGAAAGCCCAATCCACGAAACCAAAGCCGATACAGACAAATCTTTCAACGACGCACTGAAATTTGCTGTCCAAAACATCGAGCGATTTGCGATTTTCAACGCCACCCACAACGAAGACAGCAACGTTTATCTAACCAATTTGATGGACGAATACGGCATCAGCAAAGACGACGGTAGATGTTATTTTGCTCAACTGTTCGGAATGAGCGATAACATTTCATTTAATTTGGCAAAAGAAAAATTCAACGTTGCCAAATACACCCCCTACGGGCCGGTGGACGGCGTTTTGCCATATCTGATAAGACGCGCCGAAGAAAATACCGCAGTTGCCGGTCAAACAACACGCGAATTAAACCTTATTTCAAAAGAAATAAAAAGAAGAAAAAAAGAAAAATAAATATGGGCGCCCCCGTAGAGACAGGGAATTTCCCTGTCTCTACGCCGACAACGCCCCGACGTCGTCACAACCACCGCCGTCCACCAAAAATCATTTTTTCGTAAATCGAATTTTTATTTGGTTACCTATCAGATACATAACCGGAACGATAATCAATGTCATAAAAGTAGCAAAAGCAAGCCCAAAAATAATTGTCCAAGCCATTGGTCCCCAGAACGTTACCGTATCGCCGCCGAGATATATATTCGGTTGAAATTTAGACAAAAATCCGCCAAAATTGAAATTCAAACCTATTGCCAGCGAAATCAGGCCAAGAATAGTCGTAATTGCCGTCAGCAAAACCGGACGAAGTCGTGTTTTACCCGCCTCTACGATACAATTTTTAATTTCGTCGATAGGCAAATTACCCTCCGGTTCAATTCCGAGTTCTTTTTTGCGGTCGGTTTTCAGAAAATCGATGTAATCAATCAGCACGATAGCATTGTTTACCACAATTCCGGCAAGCGAAATAATACCAATGCCGGTCATCATAATAACAAAATTCATATCAAAAGTAGCCAAACCACCAAACACGCCGATAGTACTGAACAAAACACTCGCACCAATAATCAGAGGCTTTGCAATAGAGTTAAATTGCGTTACTAAAATGATGATAATCAACGCAATAGCGATAAACATTGCCGATTTTAGGAACTTCATCGAACTCGCCATATTTTTCTGTTCGCCGGTAAACGAAATTGCGTAACCTTCGGGTAATTTCAGCGACGAAAGCGTAGCTTGCACAATTTTGTTGATGTCGTTAGCATTGTAGCCTTCCAGCACGTTCGACGAAAGCGTCAAAGTTTTAACCTTATCGATATGTCGGATAGAGCTGTAACTGTTGCTCATTTCCAATTTTGTAACAGCCGAAATCGGAATTTCCACAACTTCCCGTCCCTTGTGAAGAGTAATTTTTTGGTTCAACAAAGCCGAAATATTATTGCGATATTCCTTAGAAAATCTGACCATAATCGGATATTCTTCGTCGCCCGCTTTAAGTTTAGAAACTTCGTTACCAAAAATAGCATTTCGTATTGTCGAAGCAATTTGCAAGGTAGTCAGCCCAAAACGTCCGGCTTTTTCCTTATCTACGGTTATTAGCAGTTCGGGTTTGTCCGTTTCGATGTCCACCTCCATTTGTTCGATACCCGGAATTTTAGCCTTATCGACCATCGAAATTATCGAATCCGAATAAGCAATCAGTTGTCCCATATCATCACCGCTAAGCTCTATATTTACAGCCTTTCCGGTAGGCGGTCCCATTTTATTTTTTTCTATAATAAATTTAATGCCCGGATAGCGATTTTTGAAATGTTCGGACAATTGCATTTGTATTTCGGACGTATTTATTCCGTGTCGGTCGTCAAATCCCACAAAACGAACAACTATCTGCCCTTGGTTCAGCTTGTTACCCATCGAAAACCCGTCGGTCTTTACACCTTTTCCGATGTTTACCAATTTTGATTTTATAATATCCTTGTACGGTTCCATTTGTTGGTCAAAATCGGTTTCTATTATCGACATAATCGAATCGGTGTATTCCAAAGTAGTGCCGGACGGCAAGGTCGCGGTCAAACTCAAATATTGAGGTTCGTTGTTTGGAAACAGTATAACTTTCGGTTTTTTTATGCCGAAATAAAAAATCATTGTAAAAAACAGCAACAAAAACATTCCTATCATAAAAATCATAGGTTTTTTGCCTTTTAGCGAATATTTTATAAATCGCAAATAAATATTTTCCAACCAAACCAAGAATTTTTGTTGTGTCCAAATCGACAAATCGAACAACACAAACGAGTACAACAAAATCAAAACCGCAACTATAACCAAAATGTTAGCCGGCGTGTATTTTTGCAAAACGTACAACGGTATCGAAAGCGCCAGCAAAACGCCTATCCAAATAAGCGATTTCTTTTTTTGTGGTTTGCGAATTTGGTCGCTTGTTTTTATCAAAACATTGCTCAAAACAGGCGTAAAAACCAACGCGTTGAACAACGACGACGACAGAACGATTATCAGAGTTACGGGCATCAATTTCATAAATTCGCCCATCATATCGTTCCAAAAAACAAGAGGAAAAAATGCCGCCAAAGTCGTTAGCGTTGAGGCGATTATGGGAACCGCTACTTCGGACGTAGCTTTTAGTGTTGCATCTTTGAGTTTTTCGCCGTTGGCTGCGTAGCGGTAAATGTTTTCGACTACCACAATTGCGTTATCTACAAGCATTCCCAAAGCCAAAATCATCGAAAATAAGGTAATCATATTTACGGTTTCGCCCAGCAAATTCAAAACCGCAAACGACATAAACATCGACATCGGTATCGAAAAACCAACCAAAACGGCGTTGCGCAATCCCAAAAAGAAAAGCAATATCAAAACAACCAAAATAACACCCATTATCAGGTTATTTTCCAAATTATGCAACAACATTTTTACGTTGTGAGCTTGGTCGTTGGTTACCGTAATGCGCAAATCTTGCGGGATTTTGCCTGCCTGTTGGGCTTCTGCTATTTTATCAAAACTTTTTTGCACGCATTCTATCACGTTTTCGCCATTTTCTTTCACTATTTGCAACGAAACAACAGGCTGATTCCACAAACGCGATTTGCTGGTTGCGTCGGTGTAGGTTTCTTTGACTTCGGCTATGTCTTTCAGATGTACAATTTTGTTGTCGGTACTTTTTATAATAATATTTGCAATTTGCTCAACGTCCGTAAATTCTCCAATTATCCGAATGTTTCGGTTTACGTTGTCCATTTCAATATCGCCCGCCGACATTGTGATATTCTCAAATTTTATGGCATTCGATATTTCGCGAAAACTAATATTCAGCTCTTGCAATTTGTGTACATCTAAATTTACTTGCACTTCTTTTTCGCTAATTCCTTGCAAATCTACCGACGAAACCTCCGAAATTGTCTCTAATTCGTCAATCAAATAATCGGCGTATTCTTTAAGTTCGTCGATATTGTAATCGCCTGATAGATTTATAGTTACAACCGGAAATGAGGCAAACGTAAACTCTATAACTTGTGGGTCGGTTGGCAAGTCGTCGGGCAATTCGCTTCTCGACCTGTCCACCACGTCTTTCACGTCCTGAAAAACGTCGTCGATGTCGATATTAGCTTTATATTCAACAAAAATCATAGCTGCATCTTGCACCGAAATTGATTTTATCTGATTAACGTCCTTCAACGTTTTTAGTTCTTTTTCGAGCGGATTGGTTACCATATTTTCGATGTCGCTCGGCGAGTTGCCCGGATAAACAACACTGACAAAAACTGTTGGGAAATTTATCTCCGGAAACAATTCTTTCGACAAGCTCGAATATGAAAAAATCCCGAAAAATAAAAGAAGTACGATTGCCAAATAAACCGTATTTTTATTTTTTATTGCCCAAGATGTTAATTTAAAATTTCGTATTGTTTTGTTCTCCTCTTTCATTTAGTTTATTTTTTGTTAGATGTTGTATTTTGTCTCTCTCTTTTCTTTTAATATATATAATTTTTTATTTGTAATAATTTGATAATCAGAGTTTTACAAGATAAAAACTCGCGTCCGTCCCCTAATTATTATAGTTTAAATTCTCAACTCTCAATTCTCAATTCTCAACTCTCAATTCTCAACTCTCAATTCTCCATTCTCAATTCTCTTAGTTGTTTATCGAAATCTGCATACCGTCTTTTATCAAATTGTGTCCTTTGGTTATTATTTTGTCGCCGGCTTGCAAACCTTTCAAAACAATTGTTTCCTTTTTGTCCGAAACGCCTATTTGTACATATTTTTTAACGGCGATATATTTTTCGTTTTCTTGTTTTATCGTATAAATAAACCAGCCACTGATGTCTTGTGTCAGATTTTTTGTAGGAACAACAATTGCGTTGTCGGCTTTGAAATCCATAAATCGGATAACCGAAAGCATATTTGGTTTGATTTTGTTATCTATATTATTGAAATTAACCTTAACTCTAAACGTGCGACTTGTGTTGTCTATCACGTTGCCGGTTTGATAAATTTTGCTGTCGATTTTAATTTCGGGATAAGTCGGAAACGTAATCTCCACCTTGTTGCCGATGTTCAATTTTGGTAGATAATTTTCGGGAACATCTGCCGTTGCCACCATTTTCGACAAATTAACCATCTGTATAAAAACTCTTCCGGGAGCAGCCATTTCGCCTTCTTTCAGGTGTATTCTATCAACAATTCCGCTAAAAGGCGCTTTTATTACAGCCATATTTATCTGAGTTTGAATCATTTCGATGTTTTTTTCCAACGCTTCTTTTTGATTTTTTGATTTCAAATATTCAATTTCCGAAATTATTTTCTGTTCGTACAATTTTTTCTGTTTAGCAAATAATGTGTCGGCCAACAAGAGGCTTGTTTGAAGTTGAGCCAAGTTTTTACGAAGCACATCGTCGTTCATTTTTGCCAAAATTTTTCCTTTCGGCACTCGGTCGCCTTCTTTGACGTAGATATTGGTTATTTGTCCGTTCATTTGCGGACTGATAAGCGTATTTAGGTCGGCATCAACATTGGCGGTTACGTCGATGTAATGTTCAAAATTTTTGGTAGCCACCTCCAAAGTTTCCACTTTCAAGCTGTTTGAGCCGTCGCCGTTTTTGTTCAACTCTTGTTCCAATTCTTGTATTTTTTGCCCCAATTCTTCCTGTTGTTTTTTGTACTCAATTATTTGAGTTCTAATATGTTCCGGTGTGTTTTCTTTGGGCTTACAGCTTGCCATCAAAACTATGCCGATGGTTAAAATTGATATTATTTTTTTCATAATATTTTATTTGTTTAAAAGTTTTTCTAATTCGGTTTTTGCATTTAATAATTGCATAAGTGCTTGATAATAACCTGCTTCGCTTTGCAGAAATTGATTTTGGTTTTGTGTCAAATCAAGACTGCTTGAAGTTCCTTCTTTGTATTTTATTTGTGTTTCGTTGTATATTTTTTCGGCCAAATCCAAACTCTCTTTTTGGTTCATAAGCGTTTCTAAAGTATTCAGATAATTGCTTTTGGTTTGGTAATATTTTATGGCCAATTGTTGGTCTAACATATTTTGCCGATTTACGGCAATGTCGTAATCTATCTTGCTTTGCTGAATTACGGCAGCGCGTTTTCCGCTCGCAAAAATCGGTATGCTCAATTTTAGCCCGATAACCGAGCTTGGATGCCACTTTTTCGATTTGTCGATAAATAGTAATGAGTCGTTTTGGGCTCTTTGCGAATATGTGTAAAACCCTGATAATGTTGGTAGTACAGAGCTTTGTGAACGCCTCAGATTTATTTTAGCCAATGCTACTTGTGTGGTTAAAATTTTGTAATCAATTGTGCTGTTTGGGTCAAATTCGGTGTTTAGTATTTCCAAATTTATGTTGTTTATGAGTTCCTCCAAATTTGTTGTCAGCACCAAACTATCGTCGGGATTCATTCCGAGTTGAAATTTCAACATCAAAAAAGCGAGTTCTTCTTGTCTTTCGATTGTCGATATTTGATTTTTTATTGTGAGTGTCAAAATTTTCATTTGGTCGGCTCTCGACTGATTGGCAAAACCAACATCAACGGTTTTTTGTGTTTCTTCGTAAATACTTTTGATGTTTTTGTGATTTTGTTGCAATATTTCTTTGCTCTGTGTGGCAATCAAAGCCATATAGTAGGCTTGTTTTATGGTTGCTTTTAGTTCTATTTCGGCTTTTTCGTAACTCTGTTCCGACATTAGTTTGAAGGTTTTAGATGCCTGTAAACCAACAATATACTCGCCACTAAAAATCAATTGCGAGAGGGTTATCCCGTAATTCATATTGTGTTTGCTGCCAAACTGAACCGGCATTTTTTTGCCGCCTTCCGGCACCGGCATAATAGGGTTTAACCCAAAATAATATTTATTCGCTCCCAAAATTGCCGGCGTAATAAAATCGGGCATATACTGAATCGGAATGTCGGGCATCAGTTGATAGTCGGCACTTGCATTGATTTGGGGCAAGCCCATTGCCGTAGTTTCCCAAACTTTCCATTTGGCTTTTTTTATTTCTTTTTTGCTGTTCGATATTGCTAAATTGTTTTCCAAAGCATAATTTATTGCTTCGTTTAAATTTAGGCTTAACGTGCTGTCCGACTGAGCGTTAAGTCCTGTTATCAACAGTAAAAATATAATTGTATTTAGTATTTTTTTCATAAAAATTCTATGCTTTTTTAATTTTAGTTTTATCGTAATTTTCTTCGTAAAATGCCAGTCCTTCGGGCGTAGCTATGCCTCTGATGTGATAATCAAAAACTTCTCTCAAAATTTCTTCGTCGTCGTAGTCTTCTAAAAATTCTGAAATAGTTTTGGAATAATTTGCTCGAATAACTTGAAGTGTTGCAATAATTTCCGGATTTATTTCTTTGCGAATAAAACCTTCGGCAATTCCCTGTTTGTGATTTCGTACAACTGCCTTAAACATTTGTAACTCAACGCTTTCCAGTAATTTTTTTGATATTTTAGGATAATATTTGCTCAAATCGTATTTTACATTTTTGGGCGCTCTTTTTTTCATATCTATCAAAAAAATATTTATCTTTATCATTCGTTCGATTGCGTTTAGGCTTTCGGATAAAATTTTTTCGATCCCTTCCGATATCTTTTGCAGTTCTATCTGAGCTATTTCTTTCACAAGGGTAGCTTTGTCCGAAAACTCTTGATAGAGTGTTTTTTTTGAAATGTTCAATTCCTTCGCCAAATCGTCCATCGTAACGCTTCGTATTCCGTAGTCCATAAACAAACTACAAGCAGTTCGTAATATTTCTTCTTTTCGGGTCATTTTAAAATTTTTCGCAAATAAAAATAAAAAAAACAAATAGGGAAACTTTTTTTGTGGAAAAGTTTTTAAAGTTTCTTGAAAATAATGGTTCGGATTACGTTTGTTGTGTGATTTTTAGTGGTAATGTGTTGGTTATCAGTTGTTTGTATGGTAGGGTGAGGTTTGGCTTCTTATAATGAAAAATGATATTTTTATAGCTAATTTATAATGACTCACAATAATAAATTGAAAAATATTGTGTGAGGAGGAGGGGGTCGTAAAAAAAAGAAGCCGACTTAAATTCATCATTTTAGTCGGCTTCGCAGGGCACAAATTATATATTTTTAATCCATTATGAATTTATAACCTATTTGTTCAAAAGGTACTTCCACAATTTCGGAATATTCCATTCCTGTTTCTTGCATATCGTCGTCGTCTTCCGGAAAAATCCATTTTATCAGAACGTCATTTCCTTTTTTGTGAAGTTCTTCCATTTTATACAGAATATCCATTATGATTTTAGACGAAGCCGTATTGAAATAATCTAATTTCAAGCTCAAAACCGTTTTTGAAGCCGGATGTTCCATATATTCGTCAATCCAATTCAAGGCGCCTGAAAAAACGGTAGTAACGTCCGGCGGAAAAGATTTTCCTTCGATTGTCATATCGCCGGTCAAGTTGTCAAATACGATTCTTGGCGTATCTATTCGAGGCTGTATTATCAATTTTGTATTCATATCTAAAATGTTTTCTCGTATAAAAACAAAAACCGTGCAAAAACATTCCGAAATGTAAAATTAAATTGTATTTAATGTTAAAATACTTTCAAAATCGTTCGTTTTATTGGCATTATAGGTCGATAGCGAAAATATTAATTTTTCGTATTGTTCGGCATTGTGGCAAAAATATGTTATTGATGCCCGTCTGATATTTTCGTCGAATACAAAAACTCTTTTGTTGCAGTCGGAGGTGGCGCCTTGTGGGGCTACAACCAACGAATCTATATAGTCGATAGACGAAATTTTTATCTGGAAGCACAAAGTGTTGCGGTCTTCCATTGATATTTCTTTTACTTTTATTGCCGGACTATATAATGTGTACGATGCGCGATAACTTAAAATTACCAATAAAAAAACGACTACTATTATTATATCCCATTTTGATTTCATAATTATATTACTTTATGATAATCTGTTTTTACTTAAATAGAAGTTTATGGGCAAATGTAAAAAACATTTTTTATAAATAATAACTTTAATGTATTTATTTTAATTATAACTTTAAATTATGACATAATAATTATATTTTATTTTTAGTTTAACACGCTGTTTTTTAATTATTAAAGTATAGTTATTTTAATTTTTAAATTAAGTATATATTTTTTTTTACTTTTTTTATAAAAAAATAAATTTTAAAACAATAATTGTAAATTTTAGCATCAATAAAGTTACTTTTTGTTTAAAATTTTATTGTACTCTTTGGTGTTCGATAAATAATATTTTGCTTGATTTATTTCACTGTCAAATCTCAATGCAAATTCGACCTCTCCTTTGTGCAAATATTTTTGTTTAATCATTTGTTTTGAGATAATTATAGATACTAACTTAAAGTTTGACTTTATCTGTTTTTTCGTATTTGCAATAATTGCTGTTTTTGTTTTGGCAATATTGGTTTTTACGGTATTGTCTGAAAATTCGGAATTGCTTATTGTTTCAAGCTCTTTTATTTCGGATAATGTTTCAAAATAATTTCGGTCTTCTAAAAATTTTATAAAAATGTCCGGTTTGTCAAAACACAAATCGGTTGTGTTTTTTATGCTTGCCGTGTCTATTGTTTGGTAGTAGCTTGTGGCAAAGTGGAAAAATATTTTTTTAGCAACAAGGTCGTTTATAATTTTCGGAAAAGTGTCATTTGCAACAGTTACGTCGGGTTTTATGCCATTTCCTTCGTAAACAACCCGACCGTTGGCGGTGTAAAATTTTGTGTCGCTTTGTATTTTTTTGTTATCTTGGTTCATTGTGTAATCTATTGCCTGAATACAGCGACCGCTCGGAATGTAATATTTTGAAATTGTAATTTTTGTTTTTGTGTTGTAACCGGTGTTGAATATGCGTTGCACGAGCCCCTTGCCAAATGTATTTTGTCCGATAATGACAGCTCGGTCGTAATCTTGCAAGGTGCCGGACACTATCTCCGAGGCCGAAGCCGACGAACCGTTTACCAAAACAACTATCGGTATTTTTTTATCCAACGGTTTGCGGTGTGTGCTAAAATTTGAGTTAGATTCAAACGATTTGCCTTTGGACGCTACAACTAATTTGTTTTTGTCGATAAACATTCCAATTATTTCGACCGCTTGTTCTAACAGACCGCCCGGATTATCTCGCAAATCTATTATCAAACCTTCGATGTCTTGTTTTTTTAGGTCTAAAAATGCTGTCTTAAATTCCAAAAATGCTTTATTTGAAAATGCGTCTAATTTTATGTACCCAAAATCGTCTATTTTCTTAACCAAAGTAACTATCGGAACTTCTATGGGTTCGCGTTTTAGCGAAAAATCTATTTTTTCGCCGTTCCGTGAAATTTCCAAATCTACGGTTGTGTTGGCTTGTCCCTGAATTAGTCGGTCAAATTCGGACAAATTTTGGCCGTTTGTCGCAATATTATTAACCGAAGTAATGACATCGCCAATCATAACTCCGACTTTATTTGCATAGCTATCATTGTTAATATCAACTACATATATTTTATTATCAAAAGTATCAATTGAAATACCAATTCCAACGTAACGATTTTCGGAAATAAGCCTAATGCTTTCGATTTGTGATTCGGGATAATACGTTGTGTATGGGTCTAATTTTTCGAGCATTTGATTTATGCTGAGAGTTATAATATCTCTTGAACTAATATCATCTACATAATTTACTTTCAGCATTTTAAGTACATTGTGATAAATTTCAAGATTTTTTATAAGTTCAAAGTCGTCGCCGTCTTCTGTAACTTTAAAACCAAGCGTAACGAACACCGATAATCCAAAAATTAGAATAATCAATTTGTTTTTTATCTTTTTCATACAATTAAAATTTAAAATTTTTTTGTAAAAATATAAAACCATTATGAAACTTAATAATTTATTTGTAAATTTGCAGAGTAACACTTAAAAAATAACAAATGATGTCTCATAAAGAATTTATGCAAGAGGCTATAAAATTATCGCTTGACAGTGTGCAGAACGGAGGAGGTCCTTTTGGGGCGGTAATTGTAAAAGACGGACAAATAATTTCGGCAAAGTCCAACAGTGTAACGTTGCAAAACGACCCGACGGCACACGCCGAAATAAACGCAATCAGGGAGGCGTGTCGAAAATTGCAAACTTTTGACCTAAATGGTTGTACCATTTATACTTCGTGCGAGCCTTGTCCGATGTGTTTGGGCGCAATATATTGGGCAAATATCAGCGAAATTTATTTTGCGAACACAAAAACTGATGCAAAAAATATAAATTTTGACGATTCGTTCATTTATGACGAAATAGATAAAACCTACTCTGAGCGAAAAATCCCAACAACCCAAATGATGCGCGAAGAGGCGATAAAAGCATTTAAGGCATGGGAGCAAAAAGAGGATAAAATCGAATATTAATTTTCGTTAAATTATGAGTAGGGGAGGAGAATTTGTTTGTTATGGGTTAAGTTTTTGATAATCAGTTGATTGTGATGATTGTTTGTAAGGGGGGTTATCAGTTTTTTACAAAAAATAAATATAAAAAACACCGAACTGTTGATTGTAAAAATCACAAAAAAAATACTTTTGTTTGGATATGAAAAACTATGAAAATCGCATAAAATTTTACTTTGATTCCGTTTTGGGTTTGTTTTATCCGAATAATTGTCCGGGCTGTGGCGCTCCTTTGGTGGCGGGCGAAAAATATATTTGTTCGCATTGCATTACGGATTTGCCCTACACTTATTTCAAAAACACTCGTAAAAATATAGTTAGCGAATTGTTGTTGGGGCGATTTAATCTTGAAAATGCCAGTTCGCTGTGTTATTTCATAAAAAGTGGTCGTTTACAGAAACTGCTACACAACTTGAAATACAACAACAGACCGGAAATTGGACAAGAACTTGGCATATATTTGGGCAACGAATTGAAGAAAAGCAACTCCGATGATTTTGATGTAATTGTGCCGGTTCCGCTTCATTTTAAAAAACTAAAAATTAGAGGTTACAATCAGAGCGAAGAAATTGCAAAAGGCATAAAAACTGCAATAGATAAACCAATAGATACAAGCTCAATAGAACGTGTTATTTATACTGAAACTCAAACTAAAAAAAACAAAATCCAAAGGTGGAATAATGTGAAAAATATTTTTGAAATTAAAAGCCCCGAAAATTTAGAAAATAAACACATTTTGATTGTTGATGACGTAATAACAACAGGTGCAACTTTGGAAGCGTTGGCTTCAAAAATACAAACCGTAAATAACACAAAAATAAGCGTTGCGAGTATCGCAATCGCCAAAAAATAATAGCGCACACAAAAAAAATTCTCTTTCTGCAAGAGAAAGAGAATTCCAAATTAAAAAAATTATATTATGAAAAGTTTATGTTCAACTATAAACTAACTAAAATGTAAGTTAATAGTTTAGTAGTCAGCGGTTTATGAATAAGCGTCAGATGCGAAAAATAATCATTATTTAAACAATTACTTCAATCTTTTCTTTTTATCCAGAATTTCTTTAGAAATAACTGCTCGTTTCAAATCCTTTTGTTTTATGACTTTTCGGGTATCCGAACTTTTATGCTTCAACCGTTTAGTCGTTTCGTGTTTTTCTTTTGGTTCGTCTTTGTGTTCTTCTGTGTGTGCCAGTTCGTCTTCTTTGTGTTCGTCGTCTTCTGTTTTTTCTTCCGTTTTTTTATCATCTTCGCCCTCCACTTTCACTTTGGTAATTGTGTTAATGATATTGTCAAAATTATTCAATTCTTCCGAAAATTTTTCTTGTTTAAAAACAGTTCTTTCTCTAACGCGCTTGGCTAAAGTCTTGTTTACAAGGTATATAATGACAATAACCAGAATTACCGTAATCAGTGCAAATATAAATTCACTCATTGAATTATCAGTTTAGTTTATCTTTTATAAGGTTCAAAAATTCGTTTTTAACCGTATTATCCGTGTTGAAAGTACCCGAATAAGCCGACGTTGTAGTTACCGAATTTTGTTTTTGAACGCCACGCATCATCATACACAAGTGCTGTGCCTCAATAACCACAGCCACTCCGTGCGGATTCAGTGTATTTTGGATACAATCCCGAATTTGATGTGTCAATCTTTCTTGAAGCTGCATACGACGGGCAAAAGCATCAACCACGCGGGCTATTTTGCTCAAACCGGTAACGTATCCGCTCGGAATGTAAGCAATATGAGCTTTACCAAAAAACGGAATCATATGATGTTCGCACAACGAGTAAATTTCAATGTTTTTGACAATAACCATATCGCTGTATTCTTCTTTGAACATAGCCGATTTGATTATTTTTTCGGGTTCCATAGAGTAGCCTTGCGTCAAAAATTGCATCGATTTGGCAACTCGTTCGGGGGTTTTTTCCAAGCCCTCGCGATGAACATCTTCGCCGATTGTTGTTATTATTTCTGTATAATTTTTTGCCAAATTATCGGTCGTTTCGGAATTAAATTCTTCGTTTTTCTTGTAATTTGAATTTTCCAAAAAATATTCATTTGATTTTAAAATACTCATATTATTTGTTTTATAAAAATTAAAAACTAAAATTAGATAGAAAAATTTTTTCTACAAAAAAAAAATAGTAATTTTGGCAAAGATAATATTTGATATGTTAAATTAAATTATATCGGCATTTTTTTTAATAATTTTAGAAAAAATAATGATATTTTTGATAACATTTATATAAAATTAATATGTATGAAGTGTATAATTATAGACGACGACAATGTTGTAAGATTGTTACTTGAAAAATATGCCAAAAGAACCAAATTTTTAGAAATTTTAGGTTCTTATTCGACGCCCATCGAAGCTATAGAAGATGGTAAACTCAACGATATTGACCTGATTTTTGTTGATATTGAAATGCCCGAAATGACCGGCTTGGAATTTATGAGTTCTATGAATAATTTGCCTTCGGTTATAGTGATTTCGGCAAAAGAAAAGTACGCAGTTCCGGCTTTGGATTTGGATGCAATAGATTATTTGCTAAAACCGATTGAATATCCGCGTTTTTTGAAAGCTGTTACAAAAGTTAGAAATTATATGACCGAATTGCAAAAAAAGACAAAACCCAAAGCCGATAGCGGTATTTTTATAAAAGACGGCACTTCTTCGTTGAAACGTTTGCGATACGAAGAGATAGTTTGGATAAAAGCTCTTGAAAATTACGTACTTATAACTACCGAAGATGCAAAATACACAATACATCTGACTATGAAATCAATCATCAGTCAGTTGCCAAGCGACAAATTTATACGAATACACAGGTCGTTTATCGTAAATGTCGAAAAAATTATCGGAATTGAAGACAACTCAGTAATTGTGCTTTTTGAAAAAAGAAGAAAACAATTGCCAATTGCCAAAGGTTACAAAGATGATTTTTTGTCTAAAATAAAAATTATATCAAAATAAATTTTTTTATTATAAACTAAAATGTTGATAATCAGCGAGTTAGAAAAATGAGTTGTAGTGGTTTGATTATCAGGATGTTATAATAAAATTAATATAAAAAAACAGAGTTAAAAAAATATTATATAAAAAATTAAAAATTTAAAATATGCAAAGAGACAATGTAGTATTTGACATTATTCGTAACGAATACAAACGTCAAAGTGAAGGAATCGAACTTATCGCATCGGAAAATTTTGTTAGCAAACAAGTTTTGGAAGCAATGGGTTCTGTGATGACCAACAAGTACGCCGAAGGCTATCCAACCAAAAGATATTACGGAGGCTGTATCGAAGTCGATAAAACCGAACAGTTGGCTATCGACCGCCTAAATCAATTATTTGGTGCCGAATATTCAAACGTACAACCACACTCGGGAGCTTCTGCAAACGCTGCTGTTATGATGGCAATTTTGAAACCCGGCGACAAATTTTTAGGTTTAGACTTGGCTCACGGCGGACACCTTACTCACGGTTCGTTTGTGAATTATTCGGGTATTTTGTACCAACCAATACCTTATCAAGTAAACGAAAACGGCGTGGTAGATTACGACAAAATGGAAGAATTGGCTTTGAAAGAAAAACCAAAATTGATTCTTGGTGGTGCTTCGGCTTATTCAAGAGACTGGGATTACGCCCGAATGAGAGCTATTGCCGACAAAATTGGTGCGTTGCTTTGGTTTGACATTGCACACCCTGCCGGACTTATAGCCAAAGGTCTGTTGAACAACCCATTTCCACATTGCCACATTTTGACTTCTACAACTCACAAAACACTTAGAGGTCCGCGTGGTGGTATCATTATGTTGCACAAAGATTTTCCAAATCCAATGGGAATCAAAACACCAAAAGGCGAAATAAAATCAATGAGTGCTGTTTTGAACAGCTCGGTATTTCCCGGATTGCAAGGTGGACCACTGGAACACGTAATTGCAGCAAAAGCTGTTGCTTTCTACGAAGCGCTAACCGACGAATTTCTTGATTATCAAAAACAAGTAAAAACCAACGCCAAAGTAATGGCCGAAGAGTTTATGAACAGAAATTACAAAGTGGTTTCGGGCGGAACAGATAACCACTTGGCACTGATAGACTTACGTCAAAATTTCCCTGACATTTCAGGTAAAAAAGTAGAAAAGGCTTTGGAACTTGCACACATTACCGTAAATAAAAATATGGTGCCATTCGATTCGCGTACAGCTTTCTCTACCTCAGGCTTGCGAGTTGGAACTCCCGCTATCACAACACGCGGAATAAAAGAAGCCGAAATTAAAATTATCGTTGGATTTATTGACGAAGTAATCAAAAATATCGACAACCAAGATGTTATAACAAAAGTAGGAAATCAAGTAAAAGAATTGATGAAAGATTTTCCGCTAACAACACATTTTGATTCTAATTTCTAAGAAAAAAAAGCCCGTCAAGGGCTTTTTTTTTGATATATCTAAAAAAAAACTTTTCGCTTAACTGTCTGTCAAATAGAAAGTTAAGTTTTTTAATAAAATTTAATGCTGTTGAAATTCGTAAAATATAATATTTTTTATATATTTTTGTGCGTTTAGAAACAACATCTTATCAAAAGATAAAAAAGAAACTTTATGAGTAAAAATATTTTATATGTTTTTCAGGAAATAACACCATACCTTCCCGAAACACCAATGTCGATGGTGGGCAGATACTTACCACAAAAAATACAAGAAGAAGGAAATCAAATTAGAGTTTTTATGCCCCGTTACGGCTTGGTAAAAGAACGTAGGCATCAGTTGCACGAAGTTATCAGATTGTCGGGTATGAACATCGTAGTTGATGATATGGATCATTCACTGATAATAAAAGTAGCGTCGATACAATCGGCACGTATGCAAGTCTATTTTATTGATAATGAGGACTATTTTCAGCGCAAAAACATGTTCTACGACGACGACAACAAGTTTTTTGAAGACAACGACGAAAGAACATTATTTTTTGCACGAGGCGTTTTGGAAACAATAAAAAAATTGCGTTGGTCGCCCGATATAGTTCACATAAACGGCTGGTTGAGCAGTTTAATTCCTTTCTATTTGAGAAACGCCTTCAAAGAAGACCCCATTTTTCAAGATGCAAAAGTTGTAGTTTCTATTTTTGACGACGATTTTACCGAAAATCTGAACGAAAATATGATGAAAAAAGTGAAAAATGACGGCTTCAAAGAAAAAGATTTGAAACAAATTGCAGAACCTAATTATGTTAATTTGGTGAAATTTGCAATAGACAACTCCGACGGCATAATTCAAGCCTCCGAAGAAATAAACGCAGAATTGAAAGAATATGCTTTAAGCAGCGGAAAACCATTTTTGGAATATCAAAGCGAAGATACTTATGCCGAAGAATATACTAAGTTTTACGAAAAAATTTAGTTAAAAAAATTTGAAAGCCTAAGTGATTGAAAAATAAAAATCGGAAAGGGTAATGTGTTGATTATTAAGTTGTTATAAAAAATGTACCGAAATTTTGGTTTTATATTTTTCAAAAAAAAATAAAATTATTATTGAACAATCGAAAACACATTAATATATTTTATATAAAAACGTATCCAAAAAGAACTAAAAAAAGTCCAAATTAATTTAAAATAAGATTAGGAAACCGTTTTTTGTTCTAATTTTGTCCTGTTTTTTAATAAAAAATTCAAATTAAATGAAAAAAATATATTTTGCAGTTATTTTACTGACGTTTTTTGCCGTTAGTTGCAATAATACTTTCAACATGGGCGAAAATGTTTTGCCCGGTGGCGATTTGCTTGAAATGCAAATGACCGACACCGTTGAAGTGTTTATGTACACCGAAGTTGCGCCCAGAATGCGAACCGATAAACCTCAATTTTTGTTTGTTGGCGGTTACGACGACCCCGTTTTTGGACACACAAACTCCGATTTTATAACCCAAGTGTTGCAAGGACAATATCCGATTTTTCCGGAAAATCCGATTTTGGATTCTATTTGTTTGGTTTTGCCGCTTGTTTTTGATGAAAAAGACGTTTACGGCAAAAATCCTGATGGTTTTAGCATGAATTTGTCGGTTTACGAGGTGAAAAAACTTTTGAGTACAACCGATGAATATTACCCCGACGAAGATCCGGCCGATTATACCAATAATTACGAAACTTTGTTAGGTTCGGGCGATGCCTATCTTTTGCGAAGTTCGGCAATTAGCGGTGCTACTGCGACCTCCGACGATACTTCGATGATAGTGTTGCGATTGAACGACGAATTTGGAGAATTGCTGCTGAATAATTCCGACAATTACTTTTTTACCTCCGGAAAATTTACAGAGGTTTTCAAAGGTATTTATGTTAAAAATAATACACCAAACTCCGGTGTTTACAAGTTATTCAATTCGGTGCCGGGTATATCAACAAATTTCGGAATCGTGATGTTTTATCATTCCGAACAAGGTGGCAATCAGCATTTTGGACTGCCGATAAACCGAAGTGGCGCTCAATTTAATTTGTTCGACCACGATTATTCTTCGGCTGTTTTTTCCGAACAACTCAACAATCCGGGAACTGTGGTCGATTCGTTGGCATATTTGCAGTCGATGGGGGGCACGGTTGTTCGTTTGGAAATGCCGGGACTGAAAAATTTTGACAGCATTGTGGTAAACAAAGCCGAATTATTGATAAAAAATTCGCAAACCGACAGCAATTACGCAGCTATTGACGAAATTTGGTTTGCCGGATACGACACGGCGCAAGCCATTGTTTATTTTAACGATTTTTCGGGCGACAAATACATTGGGGCTCCGCTGCGAGAAGGCGAAGGTTACAATTTCTTTTTGACGCGAATAGTTCAAAATTTGATTGAAAATAAATACGCAAATTACAATATGGGTATTTATCTGACCGATTTGCATTCGGGTTTAGATTTTAAACGTTCGGTGCTGAAAACGGGGCAAAATTCAACCCCAACAAAATTAATTATTACTTATACAAAATACTAAAATTACAACTATGTGTGGTATCGTTGGATATATTGGCGGCAAAAATGCTTGTCCTATTTTATTAAACGGCTTACAACGCTTGGAATATAGAGGTTACGATTCGGCAGGAATTGCGTTGATGAACAAAAAAGAAGTGAAAATTTTCAAGAAAAAAGGGAAAGTTTCGGAACTCAAAGAACTGCTCGCAAAAGAACAAAAAGTTGCGACCAAAATCGGAATAGGACACACGCGTTGGGCTACTCACGGCGAACCAAACGATACCAATTCGCACCCGCACGTATCGAACAAAGGTATTTTTACGATAATTCACAACGGAATTATTGAAAATTACGAAACACTGAAAAAGAAATTAAGCAAAGAAGGATACACTTTTTATTCGGAAACCGATACGGAGGTTTTGGCAAATCTTATTGAATTTTTTTATCTGAAAAAATCGTTAAGCGCCGAATATGCTGTGCGCTTGGCTTTGTCGAAAGTCGTTGGCGCATACGGCATTATCGTTATGTGCAAAAACGAACCTGACAAGTTGATTGTTGCCCGCAAAAGCAGTCCGTTGGTTATAGGACTTGGCGACAATCGAGAATATTACATAGCTTCGGACGCTACGCCTATTATTGAATATACCAAAAGTGTTATTTATCTGAACAACAACAACTTGGCAATTATCACGCGAAATCAGTTGGTGTTGAAAAACGACGACGATATTGAATGTAAACCCGAAATTGAACGCTTAGACTTGGAAATAGAGGCTATTGAAAAAGGCGGATTTGACCATTTTATGCTGAAAGAAATTTTTGAGCAACCGCGTTCAATAAAAGATACATTCAGAGGACGGTTAAGCTCTGATTTTAAGTCGATTAAGTTGGGTGGTTTGCTAAATGTTTTGGACGATTTGGCACAAGCCAAACGAATAATTATTGTGGCTTGCGGAACTTCGTGGCACGCCGGCTTGGTGGGCGAATATTTGATTGAGGAATTTGCCAGAATTTCGGTCGAAGTGGAGTATGCTTCGGAGTTTAGATACCGAAATCCGATAATGGACAAAAACGACTACGTTATCGCTATTAGCCAAAGTGGCGAAACCGCCGACACGCTTGCTGCAATCGATTTGGCAAAATCCCAAGGGGCTACCGTACTCGGAATTTGCAACGTGGTGGGTTCGAGTATTTCGCGCGAAACAAAAGCCGGAGTTTACACTCACGCCGGTCCCGAAATTGGGGTGGCTTCGACCAAAGCGTTTACCGCGCAGGTTACGGTTTTGACGATGATAGCGTATCTTTTGGGAAAGAAAAGAAAAATTATTGACCAAACGAAATTTGAAACTCTTATTCGCGAACTTGATACGATACCGGACAAAGTGGCTGAAATTTTGAAATTTGACGAAAAAATCAAAGAAATTGCAAAATTATACAAAGATGCTACTAATTTTCTTTATCTCGGACGCGGTTATCAATATCCGGTGGCGCTCGAAGGGGCTTTGAAGCTGAAAGAAATTTCGTACATTCACGCCGAAGGCTATCCGGCTGCCGAAATGAAACACGGGCCTATTGCCTTGATTGACGAGAATATGCCTGTTGTTTTTATTGCAACCAAAGATAATACTTACGACAAAATTGTTACAAATATTCAGGAAATTAAAGCTCGAAAAGGCATCGTTATAGCGATTGTTACCGCCGGCGACAAAGAAATAAAGGCTATTGCCGACCATTGCATTGAAATTCCCGAAACAGAAATCGCCCTAAATCACCTTTTGACGGTTGTGCCGTTACAGTTGTTGTCTTATTACATTGCCGTGATGCGTGGTTGCAACGTTGACCAACCGCGAAATTTAGCTAAATCTGTAACTGTCGAGTAGAAACGTCTTCTGCCCGATTGGGTGGGGGAATTGAAAAAAGGACGGGAGGTTTCTAAATTGATGTGAATTAAAAAGTGAAAGTATTGTATTGATTGTCAGTTTGTTGTAGAGAGGGGCTGTTGCTCTTAGACGCACCTTTTTTATTATCTCGGTATCAAAAAAAAGTCTGCGCAAAAGCAACAGACTTTTTTTCGGATAGATTAAACTTTTATTCAACAATAAGATTTTTTGTTTCAACAACTTTACCTGCAACTTGTATATTAACGTTGTAAGTGCCGACCGGTA
>PDWI01002687.1_pt1 | contig 26619 bp, 23 predicted proteins | sample 1430891 | NCBI WGS metagenome assembly PDWI01 (sample SAMN01162508, study PRJNA174530) | Oral metagenome, whole genome shotgun sequencing project. | biome: Marine environment; feature: Marine mammal; material: Swab sample of the gingival sulcus; isolation source: swab sample of gingival sulcus...
AAAAATTGTAAACATAATTGAACGGCAGAACTGTTTTTGCAGCAGCGCAAATTTTGGTCATCTTTTGGCGAAGAATAATCGACAATTTTTGTCTTGTGCCAATTTTTGTCAGATAAAAAGGTCCATGTAATTATCTGCAAGATCATCTTGGATTGACTATTTAACGACCAGAGAATACAATATGTAAGGGTAGTTCAGAAAAATTTTTAACGACCAGTTCTAATGAGAAATAAGCCGGCAGAACCGGAATATGTTACTTTACAGGCAGGTTTTGAGTGACTGTGATATTGATGATATTATAAATGGAAGGGGAGCTTGGCAGTGCCATTTGTTGATGAAGCAAAGTTTTATGTCAAGGCTGGAGATGGCGGTAACGGCTGCGTCAGTTTCCGCCGGGAAAAATATGTTCCTAAAGGCGGGCCAAATGGCGGTGATGGCGGCAGAGGCGGTGATGTTATTCTTGTTGCCAAGGCGTCTCTGCATTCACTGATAGATTTCTCTTTTCGCTCCCATTTCAAAGCGGAAAAAGGGGAGCATGGCAAGGGGCGGGATATGCATGGTCGTAGCGGCAAAGACTGTATTGTTGAAGTGCCGCCGGGTTCGGTAATCAAAGATGCGGAGAGCGGCAGGGTGCTGGTTGATCTTGCCGAAGATGGTCAGCGTTATACCGTTGCCAGAGGCGGTAAGGGAGGCCTCGGTAACCCCCATTTTGCCAGCGGTACCAACCGTGCCCCGCGCACGGCCACCAATGGTACGGCTGGAGAAGAGTTCTGGTTGAAAATTGAGTTGAAGCTGCTGGCCGATGTCGGGCTTGTCGGTCTGCCCAATGCCGGTAAATCGACCCTGCTTTCCCGGCTCAGTGCGGCAAATCCCAAAGTTGCCTCCTATCCCTTTACCACGCTGGAGCCGCAGCTTGGAGTGCTGCACTATAAGTATTATGAGCCGTGTATTATTGCTGATATTCCGGGGCTTGTCGCAGGCGCCCATCAGGGTGTCGGGCTGGGCCATAAATTTCTGCGCCATGTGGAGCGGACCTCGGTGCTGCTGCATGTGGTCGATATGGCCGATGACAAGGTTAAGCAGAATTATGATACTCTTGCCCGTGAACTGGCGTTGTATAAGGAGGAGCTTGCCGACCGTACCCAGCTACTGGTCCTCAATAAGAAGGATTTGATGATTGAGGAGATCGAACAGGAACTGGTCGACTATTTTCGGCAGTTTACCGCTGATATCCTGCTTGTTTCGGCAGCGACCGGTGAAGGTATGGATACGTTGCGCCAGAGGATTATGGAGGTCGTGACAGAGCGGCGTAGCGCTTTGAATCAACAGGAGAGTGAGCAATAGAGGGCGGATATCACCGGTGCTGCCACCCTTCCTGTAATATAATGATATGGAAGAAGAACCAGTCAGAAAAAAGCAGTCCCGCCTGGCCCGCATAGGTATCTATGGCGGCGCGTTTGATCCAGTTCATTTCGGGCATCTGGCTGTTGCCCGGGCGGCATTTACCGGCATGACGCTTGATCGTCTGCTCTTTGTGCCGACGGTTATGCCACCCCATAAAACAGACAGAACTCGCTATAAGCATCGCCTGGCAATGTTGCGACTGGCCCTGGCAGAACTGGCTGATAGACATTTTTTCATCTCCACTATAGAAGAAGAATTGCCTGTTCCCTCATATACCATTAATACCTTGACAGCGTTGCGGCAAAGCGAAGGGGAATATTTCTTTATTCTTGGGGTTGATGCCTTTGTTGAAATAGAGAGCTGGCAGAGCTGGCAGCAGATTCTGTCGCTTGTCAATATCGTTGTCTCGCCACGAAAAGGATATGCGGTGGAGCAGCTGTATCAGCTGCTGGCACGGCTGGGCTATCGCTTCACCGGAGATTTTTTCCATTATTACGGCAAGGATTTACCAATGAAAGATATTTTTCTGCTGCAGGATATGCCGCCGGAGATAAGTTCCAGCGATATAAAGACGGCGCTGCAAAATAACGGTAACAGCAGAGAAAAACTGCAGCTGCTCCCCCGGGCAGTTGCCTCTTATATCTTGTCACATAACCTTTATGGTATTACAAGGTGATAACTATCCGCAGATTACGCCGATTACGCGGATGGAAAAACAGAAAAGAATCTATACGGTCTTGCGTAATCAGGGGCTATAGAGATTGCGGTGGTATATAGCTATAAACAATCATGGATTATGCCGATTACGCGGATAACAAAAAATAATCCAAAAAATCCGGGTGATCTGCGGATATAACAAGGAGAAAATATGGAGCCGGAACTCCACTCAGCGCTATGGGAAGAGAATGTGCCGTTAATGAAAGAGGGGCTGCATAAAAAATTACGCGAGCAGGCCTATGCTGCAGCCACCCCCAATCGCCCGGTTTTTCCGCGGCGAGAGGATGTCTTTGCGGCGATGCGCCTCACCTCCCTTGCCGCCACCAGAGTAGTTATTATCGGTCAGGATCCGTATTTTAATGAGCATCAGGGGCTTGGTCCGGAGGCCCATGGCCTGTCATTTTCGGTGCGGCATGGTATTCCGGTTCCGCCGTCTTTGCGCAATATTTTTCAGGAGATTAATAACTCACTCTATGGTGGCAAGCCGGTAAGCTGTGATAGTGATCTGACGCGTTGGGCAGAGCAGGGTGTGTTACTGCTTAATGCCAGCCTAACCGTTGAGAAAAAGCGGCCCAACTCTCATGCGGCGCTGGGCTGGCACCGGCTGACAGATAATGTTATTGAGACGATCTCCCAGAAAAAGGAGGGAGTTGTTTTTATGCTCTGGGGAGCCTTTGCCCAGAAAAAAGCTGCTCTGATCGACAATAGCAGGCATCTGATTCTTGCCACCAGCCATCCCTCACCGCTTTCTGCCCATCGTGGTTTTCTGGGTTCAGGTGTTTTTGTGCGGTGTAATGAATATCTGCGCCAGCAGGGAGAACAAGAGATTATCTGGTAGCCCTTCTTTTTCCGGCGGACTGTTTCACTGCCGCAGCAGCAGGAATGCACCGTTATACCCCTTCTGCAGAAGAACCTGCTCCGCTTTTTGTGCATGCTGATAATTGTCGCCAATATAGACCTGAACCAGATAGAGCTTTTTGTTGTTTTTCTGGTTGGTGGCAGGCTGAATAATTGCCTGATGGCCTGCATTATAAAAATGTTGCTGCATACGGAGTGCATTGTCCTGCTGTGAAAAAGCGCCAACCTGAACATAGTACCCTTTTTGTTGTTCTTTTGAGCGTATTGGCATTGTTATGGTCTTGTCGGCTTTTGGGTAAGAATCATTGCCAACGGCGTAAATTGCCACTTGCGCCGTGCCCGGCCCCAATATTCCCAGAGCCTTTGCTGCGGCATGGCTCAGATCAAGTATTCTGCCGTCAACAAAGGGCCCTCTGTCATTGATACGCACAATCGTCTGGCGGCCATTGTCCAGATTCTTTACCAGCAGCATGGTGTTCATCGGCAGAATTTTATGTGCCGCGGTCATCGCGTGCATGTTATAGATTTCGCCACTGGAGGTCCTATGGCCATGAAAACCGGGGCCATACCAGGAGGCCCTGCCCTGTTGCTGAAAACCTTTAGTGGAGAAAATTGGATAATACTCTATGTTATCAACACGATAAGGAAGTTGTGTTGAAGGAATCCTGCTACATATTGCCGCGGAGGGGAGCAGGGTTGTAATCACCAGAGATAAGAGAGAAAAGAGCTGGGGTAGGGATCGTCGATATATCATAGGGCTGTATCTGCTTGCTCTCTTTTTTATGGCGGATGATCAGGATGTTGCTGTCTGTTCGGTAGTAAGCGGAGTATTGCCAGACGCGCACTTCTTTCTACTGCAAACTCTGTTATCAGGCAAGGAAAAGGTTGATTACGGCGCAGATGTGCAAAAATATAAGGATCTTCAAGGGATTGAATGGGCTGAGTGTTTGCAGCAGGTATTTGGTGAAGTTTTGTTATCCCTGTTTCTCTGTCAATGTCGATCACTCTGATTGACATTGGTGCAATGGTTGACTATATTCCTTTCTTTTGTTCTGTTTTGCTTTTTGATGGGCCTGTGCGCCTTTGTTATGGCGGGACAGTGATAAACCAGCATGGCTGGATCAGACAGCCTTCAGCCACAACAGAAAATGAAATTCGGACGTCGCGACACAGATCTGTCTGCGAACCGGGTTTCGGAGAACATCGTCAACGGAGAGCATAAATGTCGAGTGTCATCGTGGTGGGAACCCAGTGGGGAGATGAGGGAAAGGGCAAAATTGTCGATCTGCTTACCAGATATGCCGATTATGTTGTGCGTTTTCAGGGTGGTAACAACGCCGGGCATACCCTGGTTATTGATGGCAAGGTTTTTATCTTTCATCTTATCCCGTCCGGAATCCTCTATGATAACAAGGTCTGTATGATCGGCAATGGTGTGGTGCTTGATCCGGCCGAGCTGCTGGGCGAGATAACAGAGCTTGCCAAAGAGGGCCTCGCCGTCACCCCGGAGCGCTTTATGATCAGTGAGGGAGCCCATCTGCTGATGCCCTATCATGCTCGTATCGATCAGGCGGGGGAGGCGTCGCTCTCCGCAGAAAAAAAGATAGGTACCACCGGGCGGGGGATTGGTCCATGCTATATAGATAAGGTTGGACGTATTGGTATAAAAGCTGGCGATCTTGCCGATGAGACGCTGTTTCGCGATAAGCTGAAGGCGGCGGTGACCGAGAAGAATTTTCTGCTGGTAAAGAAATATGGTGAGGCACCGATCGACTACGATACCGTTCTCGCTGAGGCAATGGCATGGGGAGAGAAGTTGCAGCCCTATCTGGGCAATGTTTCGGTAACGCTTGATAATGCCAGAAAATCGGGCAAGAATATCCTCTTTGAGGGCGCTCAGGGAACCCATCTTGATGTGGATCATGGCACCTACCCGTTTGTCACCTCTTCCAATACGGTTGCCGCCAATGCTTGTACTGGTAGCGGTTTTGGGCCAAGCCATATTGATGCGGTTATCGGTATTATGAAGGCCTATACCACCAGAGTTGGCGCCGGGCCGTTTCCTACCGAGTTGAATGACTCTGTCGGCAAGGCGTTGCAGGAAAAAGGTCATGAGTTTGGCGCTACCACCGGGCGGCCCCGCCGCTGCGGCTGGCTGGATGGGGTGGTGGTTAATGATGCCGTGCGGCTGAATGGTCTTACCGGGCTTGCCATCACCAAACTCGACGTGTTAAGCGGTCTGGAGAAGCTTGAAATTGCCACCTCCTACCGGCTTGGTGATAAAAAATTAACGGCAATGCCCGCCAACATCCGCCAGGTTGCGGCAGTAACCCCGGTATATGAAAGCCTGGAGGGCTGGAAAGAGGCGCTGGAGGCGGTGACAGAATATGATGCCTTGCCTGCGGCGGCCAGGAACTATATCAGCCGGGTTGAGGAGATTACCGAAACCCCTGCCAGTATTGTTTCCGTAGGGCCGGACCGCCGGCAGACGCTGCTGCTGAACAACCCTTTTGCAGCAGCATAGAAATGCAATGAGATAACTATTAATAACAGGAGTAGTAATGGCTCGAATCACATGTGAAGATTGTCTGGACGCTATCGGTGACGATAACCGTTTTAATCTTATCCATCTTGCGGTAAAGCGGATTCGCCAGCACCGTCAGGGCGCGCCCTTTTTGGTTGAGGGCAAAAACAAGGAGGTGGTTATGACCCTGCGGGAGATTGCCGATGGTTCTGTTGGTTTTGAAAATGTGGAGACGCTCACCGAGGCTGCCGCGGGCAGTGTTGATAGTGATGATTCTCAGCAAGGGGATGCCGCGAAGGTATGATCCGGCAGGTATTGAAGATGGTAAAAAGAGAGATGTAGTTGTGGCGGAAAATGACGGCTGATTATTATGAAACACTTGCCGTTGGCAGAAGCGCCAGCGGAGCAGAAATAAAGAAGGCATACCGCAAGCTGGCGATGAAATATCACCCCGATAAAAATCCGGGTGATAAAAAGGCCGAAGAGCAGTTCAAGGCCTGTACCGAGGCGTATGAAGTGCTCAGTGACGAACGGAAGCGTCAAATCTATGATAACTACGGCCATGCCGGTCTGAAAAACAGCGGCTATAGCGGTCCCGGCAGCGCAGAGGATATCTTCTCCAGTTTTGGCGATATCTTTGGTGATCTTTTCGGTTTTGGTGGCGGTCGTTCACAGGCGCGACGTAACGGGCCGGTGCAGGGCAACGATCTGCGCTACGATGTGGAGATCTCCTTTATGGAGGCGGTACACGGTGTTGATAAAGAGATCAGCCTCAGCAAGAATGAGACCTGTTGGACCTGTGAGGGCAGCGGCGGCCGTCCCGGCAGTAAGCCGGAGACCTGTCCGGGTTGTAACGGCCGTGGTCAGGTGATCCGTTCCCAGGGATTCTTTCAGATGAGCACCACCTGCCCGCAGTGTCGGGGCGAAGGGGTTATTGTCACCGATCCGTGTAACGATTGCCATGGCAGCGGTTTGCGGGAGAAGAGCAAAACCGTATCGCTGAAGATTCCGGCAGGGGTGGATACTGGTGCGCGCATGCGTCTGCGCGGTGAGGGTGAAGGGGGGCGCCGGGGCGGGCCGTCAGGTGATCTCTATGTCGTTATCCATGTCGAAGAGCATGAATTCTTCAAGCGGGATGGCAATACCATCTACTGTGCTTTCCCAATTCCGATGGTGAGTGCGGCACTCGGGATAACTGTTGATGTGCCGACCATCCATGGTAAGCGGCAGCTGGTTATTCCAGCGGGTAGTCAGTCCGGCGAGATGTTCACCCTCCGCCAGGAGGGGGTTTCCGGCTTACGCGGTGGTGGCAGGGGCGATATGGTTGTGTCGCTGCAGGTGATGACACCGACTAATCTTACCGAAGATCAGAAACTGTTGCTGCAGGAGTTTGCTGAGTTGCGTAATGAAGACAGTGAAGAGCGGGAAAAAGAAGGCTTTTTCAAGAAAGTATTTAATGAAGTGCTGGGCAGGAAATAGAGGGAGCAGCAGATGGTAGAACTGACCCATTTTGACAAGCAGGGCAGCGCCCGGATGGTTGATGTGGGCGACAAGGATGAGAGCAAACGCCAGGCGGTTGCCAGCGGCTGGATTGCGATGTCGGCGACAGCCTATGAAAAGGTTAAGGCCGGCACCATGAGCAAGGGCGATGTGCTTGGTATTGCCCGGCTTGCCGGGATTATGGCAGCGAAAAAGACCTCTGATCTTATCCCGTTATGTCATCCTCTCGCTCTGAACTGCACCAATATTGATTTCAGCTTTGCCGATGAGCTCCATCGTGTTCAGATCCGTGCCACCGTTGGCGTAACCGGGCGGACCGGGGTTGAGATGGAGGCGTTGACAGCAGTCTCTGTGGCGGCGCTAACCATCTATGATATGTGCAAGGCGGTTGATAAGGCGATGGTCATTGGCGAGATCCAGCTGCAGGAGAAGCGGGGCGGCAAGAGTGGTCTGTATCGCCGGCAATGAGTAGTTGTCAGGGTAGGATTTCGGGAGATAATCATCTGTTGCTGCCCGGAGTTATATAGAGCTGTTACTGTCGATAGCAATAGTAAACGCCGGCAGGCGTTTTGATGTTTTTTGAGGGGGGGAAATGGATCGGGCAAAACTTGATTATTTCAAAGCAGAGTTACTGCGGAAAAAAGAGGAGATCTTCAGGGAAGAGGGGAAAACGCTTGAGGAGATGGGTCAGACAAGCAATATTCCCGATCCCAATGATCGAGCAAGCCTGGAGTCAGGCAGAAATTTTGAATTGAGAATCCGTGATCGGGAACGTAAACTGGTACGGAAGATTGATGAGGCTCTGCTCCGTATTGAAGATGGTTCCTTTGGTGTTTGTGAAGGCTGCGGCCGGCAGATCGGCATAAAACGGCTGGAAGCGCGTCCGGTAACGACCTTTTGCATTGATTGCAAGACTGCCGAGGAGAGCCGGGAGAAATCCCACGGCGAGTAGCGTAGCACTTCTTGCGGTTGGCGGTGGGAAGAACAGATGAAAGATATTCAGAGCCTGGCGGATAGCCGCAGAATTGATATAAAAAAAGTAGGGGTAAAAACGGTAAGCTATCCTGTTGCATTGCGGGATAAGGTGCATGGCTGGCAGCATACTGTTGCCGTTGCTAATATGTATGTCAATCTGCCCCGGCATTTTAAGGGTACCCATATGAGCCGTTTTGTTGAGATCCTCAATGATTTTCACGGGGATTTTGCTGTCAGTGATTTTTCACTGGTGCTGGAGAAGATGAAACAGCGGCTCGACGCCCAGGCCTCCCATCTGGAGTTGGTGTTCCCCTTTTTTTCTGCGCAACGGGACGGTCATCAGCGGCGCTATCAGTGCAGACTGTGCGGTTCGTTACGTGAAAGGGCAGATGTGCGTTTTACTGTCGATATTCCGGTCAGCTTGCCGCAGTCGAGGGGGGGCGTTGCCGGAGAGCCGGTCTCCGGCAGCTGGGGCAAGGCGGAAGTTGCAGTCCGTTTTCAGCGTTTTTTCTGGATTGAGGATCTTGTTGCAGCAGCAGAACGAGCCGTCGCTGCCTGGGCCGTCGCTGCGGGCAGTACAAACAGGGGCGGCAGACTCTGTGCGGAGGAACTCTGCCGCGTTATCGGTCAGCATCTGGAGAGAATTGATGCGTTGCAATCCTTTTGTATCACTGCCCGGCACTTCCGCAGTTCCTGTTCCACCTTCGCCTGTCTTGAAGGACGAACAGCACAATAGTAAGGCCTGAAAATTTAACCGTATAATATCCATACCTCCTTATCAGGGAAAGAGAGAAAGCCATGCGTGATCTACTTTTTGAAATAGGAACAGAAGAGATTCCGGCCGGGTATCTGCAACCAGCCTGGAATCAGCTTAAGGCCGCATTTCTGGTAAAAGCAGCGGAATATGCCCTTGAGCATGGTGAGGTTCGCGCTATTGGCACCCCGCGCAGATTGACGCTTATTGTCGAGAATCTGGCGGAGAAACAAAAAGATATACGCGAAGAGCTGATTGGCCCATCGAAAAAGGCGGCATATGATGAGAATGGTAAGCTGACCAAGGCGGCGATCGGCTTTGCCCGGTCAAAGGGTGCGGATGCTGCTGAGCTGCAGGTGGTCGATACGCCAAAAGGTGAGTATATGATGCTGCTGCGGGAGGTGGCCGGCAAGCCTGCGGCTCTCCTTTTGCCCGAGATTCTACAAGCCCTGATTAGTGAGCTCTCTTTTCCCAAGTCAATGCGGTGGGCGGATAAGCGAAAATCATTTGCCCGGCCGATTCAATGGCTTGTCGCTCTGTTTGGCGAAGAAATTATCGCATTGAACCATGAGGGTGTTCAGAGTGGCAACAGCAGTTTTGGCCACCGGTTTATGGCCAATGAGGCGGTGGTTATTGCCGATGCCGCCAGTTATGAAGCGCAACTGGCGGCAAAGGATGTTATCGTTGATCCGCTACGGCGACGGCAGCTGGTTATTGATGAGATCACCACGGCAGTTGCGGCAAATGGCAGCCTTACAGGCGGTACTGTTGCAGTTGATGAAGCACTGGTCGATACGGTTACCAACCTTGTTGAGACACCGGTGGGGGTTTGCGGCACCTTTGATAGCAAGTTTCTGCAACTCGTTCCCGATGTACTGGTAACCTCAATGCGAGAGCATCAGAAATATTTTCCGGTGGTCGATGGCAGCGGTGCGCTGATGGCCGGTTTTGTTGCGGTCAATAATACCAGGGTCCACGATAGTGATATTACCAGAAAAGGCCATGAGCGCGTATTGCGTGCCCGCCTTGAAGATGCGCTTTTTTTCTTTAACAGCGACCGTCAGGTGCCACTTAAAGAGCGCATCAGCGGGCTTGAGGGTATTATCTTTCAGGACCGGCTTGGTACCATGCTGGAAAAACAGGTACGGCTGGTCAAGTTGGCACGGCTGCTGGCAGAGAAGATTGATCCAGGTCTGGTTGCTGACTGCTGCCGTACCGCAGAGTTGTGTAAGGCCGATCTCCTCTCTGATATGGTTGGAGAGTTTCCCTCCCTGCAGGGGGTGATGGGGGCGGCTTATGCTGAGGGTGATGGCGAAAATGCTGCTGTTGTTCAGGGCATTCGCGAGCACTATATGCCGAAACGGGCAGGAGCTGAGATGCCGGCGTCCGATGTGGGGGCGATTGTTGGTCTTGCCGATCGGATTGATACCCTTGCCGGCTGTTTTGGTATCGGCCAGATTCCCAGTGGTTCTGCTGATCCGTTTGCATTGCGCCGCATCTCTCTTGCCATCCTGCATATTATTGAGGGGCGCGGCTATCAGCTCTCTTTGACTGAAATTATTGCCAAGGCGCTCTCTCTTTATGGCGATAAGGTCGATGGCTCTGCTGTTACGGTGGAAAAGATTCTCAGTTTTATTCGCGAACGCTTTATCAATGATGCGGTACGAAGAGGTGATAAACCGCAGGCGGTGGAGGCTGCAGCGGCAGTGGGTTTTGATGATGTGGTTGACTGCCGTCAGCGGATGGCAGCTCTTGCCGCTATCCAGCAGCAAGAGGCCTTTACTGTGCTTTCCACCTCCTATAAACGGATCAAGAATATTGCTGGAAAGAACCGTGAAACATCGGTAGATACAGCACTCTTTACTGAACAGGAGGAGCAGGCTCTGTATACTCTGTATGGTGAAGTGGCGGCAGAGATGAAATCTCTGGTGGCGGCAAAGGAGTATACCGCAGCCTTAAAGATTATGCTGAAACTTAAAGCGCCGGTGGATAGTTTCTTCGATGCGGTTATGGTGATGGCAGAAGATCCGGCCATCCGCCGCAACAGACTGAATCTGCTTACGGCTCTGCGGGAACTTGTTTTGCTGGTGGGTGATATTTCCCGTTTTCAGGAGTAGATATATATTCAGTAAAACGAGCGTGTCCCGGTTTTAGGTTGTATTTCTTATCGTGTCTGGAGGCTGTCTGGTCCAGCTTTGCTGGATATAAACTCCGGGCGGATATCATCACTCTTATTATATACAGGATATGATAGCACAACAGGGCTCTATAGGGGCAAGGCGAAGCAGTTCGGTAATATGGTTTTCTCCTAAATCTATTGCTATATTTTTTCTTGGTTTTGCCGCAGGGCTGCCGCTGTTACTTATCTTTTCCACTCTCTCCATGTGGCTGCGCGAGGCCGGGGTCTCTCGCTCTACGGTTACTTTTTTCAGTTGGGCGGCACTGGCCTACTCCTTTAAATTTCTCTGGGCACCGCTGGTGGATCTGCTACCGCTGCCGCTGTTAACCCGTCTGCTTGGACGGCGCCGGGCATGGCTTTTTCTGGCGCAGCTGGGGGTTATTCTCTCCATTGTCACCATGGCCCTGATTGATCCTGCCACCTCTGCCGGTCAGCAAGGGGGGCATGCCCTGTTGTTTATGTCATTTGCCACTGTTGCTCTTGGCTTCTCATCTGCCACCCAGGATACGGTGATTGACGCGTATCGGATTGAATGCGCACCGGAGAGATATCAGGCGGTACTGGCATCTGTATATATCGCCGGTTACAGGGTGGGGATGGTGGTCTCCGGTGCTGGCTCCCTTTTTCTGGCGCAGATGCTGGGAACAAGCGGAGAACTTTACAGCTATCCCGCATGGCGGCTTACCTATCTTGTTATGGCGCTGGTTATGGGGATCGGTGTTGTAACAACCCTTAATATCCGGGAGCCGGAGCATAGAGCAGAGAAGGTGATCTATCACTATCCGGTACGGGAATATCTGCGCCTGCTGTTTCTCTTCTTCTGTTGTGCTGCTGTTTTTGGGGGATGTTTCTTTTATGGTGGCATCTGGCTGGATTCCCTGAAAAAGGCGATGGACTCCAATCTGGCCGGCTTTTTTCTTGAGAACCTTCGTTTTTTTTGCAGTCTTGGCTGCAGTGCCGCTGTTGCATGGTGTTTTTCTATAGTCGGATTGGTTGACCGGCAGATGGTCCGCCGCAGCTATATTGCGCCGATTAGCGATTTTTTTAGCCGTTACGGGATAAAGTCTGCCCTTGTTATTCTGTTGTTGATCGGCTGTTATCGATTCTCCGATATTGTTCTTGGCGTGATCGCCAATGTGTTCTATATGGATCTGGGTTTCAGCAAGGCGGATATCGCTGCAGTCTCGAAAATTTTTGGTGTTCTGATGAGTCTGTTCGGAGGTTTTCTCGGAGGAGGGCTTGCTCTTCGTTATGGTGTCTATAAGGTTTTGATGCTGGGAGCGGTGCTGTCATCAGCAACCAATATCCTCTTTTTACTGCTGACCAGATCGGCTGCTGATATCACCATGCTCTATGTTGTTATCAGTGCGGATAACCTTGCTGCCGGAGTTGCCAGTGCTGCCTTTATCGCCTTTCTGTCAAGCCTTACCAGTTACTCATTTACCGCAGTGCAGTATGCGGTCTTCAGTTCCCTTATGACGCTTATCCCGAAATTTATCGGCGGTTATTCGGGAACGATAGTTGCCAGCGCCGGCTATGATCTCTTTTTTCTGTTTACTGCAGTGGCAGGACTGCCGGTATTGCTGTTGATCTGGTTGGTATGGCGGCAAACGAAAGCAGAGGAATCAATATAGAATCAGGCAAAAGAGTGCTGCTGCAGATAACCGGCCATCGCGCTGCTTGTCTGACGTTCTGCAAAGGCGATACCCAGCTGGTAGCCTGGTTCATCAACCTGTTTGTTGCACCATTGCACTCTGCCTTTTGCCTGTTGGAGCTGTTTGGGAAACTTGTTGTCGAAAGAGAACTCAATAACGGCGTTCTGACTGATGGGGGCAGCAGTAAAGAGGCGCATGCCACTGGCACTTATATCAAGAGTTCTGGCCGCCAATTTTTTTATTGCGGCAGAAACAGGTGTAAGTAAAACGTGGGGGTGCAGAGCATCCAGGGTTATCGGTTCCTGAGCGTTGATGCGCTCCGATCTGCGCCGGTTTGCCCATTTTCCGGACAGCCTTGTCTGTTGCTTATTGGTAGTTTGGAACTGCGGGCAGTTGCAATGGCTGGCGGAGAGGCAATACTGCTCTATATGATCCTCCATCGGAATAAAGATTCCGCCTTCATTTTTGTCGCATATACAGGCAGAGATTGACCAGTAGGCGCATCGTTGCGTATACTCTTCCATCACAATATTCAGAGGCTGTTCCGTTTGAAGCTTCAGAAAAACTCAATAATATGCGATCTTACTTTATAAAATCGCTGGGTGCAACAAGTAAAACCCTGAACTCAAATAATCAGTACTAATTCAGCTTATTTAAAGTTCTTTGCCGCGATATCATATCTCTTCATCTTGTCATAGAGGGCTGTTTTGCCAATATTCAGCTCTGCCGAGACCGTCCCCACATTGCCATGATGTTTTTTCAGACTTGTGGTGATAACTTTTTTCTCTACCGTGGCGAGGATATCCTTAAGTGGTTGGCCACTATAAATTTCAGCAAAATCTGTGCCCTCTACTTTATTGGTGGCAGGAGCCTTTATGCCGAAGCTGTCAAAATGCAGTTCTTGTTCGGTAATGGTATTATCTTTAGTCATCAGCACTGCCCGCTGGATAACGTTTTCCAACTCCCGGATATTGCCCGGCCAGTTGTGCAACAGCAGGCGGTCAAGAACCGGTTGGGGCACAAAGCTGATCTTTCTACCGAACGCCTTGCGGTATTTCCGAATAAAATGGGTGGTAAGGTCAATAATATCCTCCTTTCTCTCCCGTAGCGGCGGGATGGATATATTGATGATATTGAGGCGGTAGAACAGATCAAGCCGGAAACTGCCATCTGAGACCATCTCCTGCAGGTTGCGGTTGGTTGCGGCAATAATACGAACATCAACAGTAATGGTTTTATTGCCGCCGACCCGGATAATCTCCCCATCCTGCAGCACCCGCAGTAGCGCTGCCTGCATTCTTGGTGAAATATCACCGATTTCGTCAAGGAAAATAGTGCCGCCGTTGACCTCTTCAAATTTTCCCTTTTGCTGGCCGGCAGCACCGGTGAACGCCCCTTTTTCATAACCGAAAAGATCACTCTCCAGTAGTGATTCGGAGATGGTATTACAGTTTATTTTCAGAAACGGCTTATTGCTGCGGCTGCTGTTCTGCTGGATAAAGTTGGCCATAAGCTCCTTCCCGGTGCCGGATTCGCCGGTGATAAGAATAGTGGCATCGGATTCCGCAACCTGCAGCACCATCTGCTGCAGCTCTTGTAACGCTTGGCTTGAACCGACCATTTTGCCTGCTGCCGGGGTCTGTTGCAGATGTGTTTCCAGCGAGTTAAGTCTGCCGGTGAGTTGCTGACGAATTTTTTCGTTTTCGTTGCACTCTTTTTGCTTGTCGGCAAAGCGCTGTTTGAGTTTATTATACTTAACAGTGAGTGCTGCAAGCGCTTCTTTTTCCTTGCCGATTCTCCGCAGGAAGATCCAGTAAAGTCCCTCTGTATCACCGCTTTCAACGGGGACGATAGTCAGCTCCAGCTCGGTATTATCAAGAGAAATCTCCCAGCTCTTTCGGTTTCCCTGTAACTGGGAGGACGGAGAGAGTATTGAAAAAAGACCTTCTTTTTGCCCTTTATCTGCGAGCAAGGCAGCAGCGGCCGAGTTTGCATAGATAATCTGCTGTTTTTCTGTTATCAGAAAAACCATGGCTGGAATATTTTCAAGCAAATCGTATTGACTGCCGGAAAGCTGGCCGCTGTTTTTCCTGTTGTCATTCATCGTGTTCTGAATTAGAGAAAGGATTGCTGCATATGAATAAGATAGCAGTAAACTACTCTCCCCTGTTGTTGAATACTTCCATATTTCGCTAATGCGGAGAAATTGACAGGGGGGATATGTATTATGAGTATTTTTGTTCTATACTGTTATTTATTAACTCAGCCTGGAAAATAGCCGAAAAAGTGGGCTTTTGCAATGCAGACAAGCCCTCTTTTTCAAGATAATTATGCCGGAGAATATGATGTTTCCGTTTTTTCGGGAAGATATTTCCGACAATCCAAATAGCCAGGGAGGTCTTTGTGGTCGCAGGTTGCCGGTTGTTTTGTCTCTTTTTTTCTCTTTGCTGTTTTTGTTTTATGCCCCTTGTTACTCATGCCATTCCTGCTGATGAGGTGTTGGTTGTCGCGAATAAGAGAGTCGCGGGCAGTGTCTCTCTTGCCAGATACTATATGAAAAAGAGAGATATTCCGGAAGAGAACCTTCTGGTACTAATTACCTCAGCCAAAGAGACCATTGATCGCCATGAATATAACCGCTGGATCCGCAAACCTGTTGCCCAAAAGATTGCCCGGTTAAACAGAAAAAGGAAAAAAACGAGAGAGTTGAATATCTCAACCATAGTAACGATCTATGGTGTTCCGTTAAAAATAGCTGATTCGGCCCAGTTTAAAGAGGGAGAAAAAACAGGTCTGAAGACAACAAGGGCAGCAGTTGACTCCGAACTCGCACTGGTTTTGGCAAAAGGATATCCTCTTGCCGGCTGGATACCCAACCCCTATTATCTCCCCCGCCTGAGTGAAAAAAACAGACTTTCGAAAAACAGTGTGCTGCTGGTCAGCCGTCTTGATGCCCCCACTGTGCAGATCGTCCGCCGGATGATTGATGACTCTCTGGCGGTGGAGCAACGCAGATTAAACGGCATCGGCTATTTTGATGCCAGAGGGATGGTGCAGAGCGATAAGGAGGCGCAGGCAGGGCTGCAGGGATATAAATATTATGACTTCTCCCTGCTTCGTGCTGCAGAGAAAGTAGAGGAGAAAATGGCAGTGGTGCTGGATAATAAACCGGCACTCTTTGCTCAAAGTAGTTGTCCCGATGCGGCACTCTATTGCGGGTGGTACTCCTATGGACGCTATATCCCAAGTTTTGCCTGGAAAAGAGGGGCAATCGGCTATCATATCGCCAGTGCAGAGTGCGCAAGCCTGCATCAGAAAGGAGTGCAGTATTGGTGTCCGCAGATGCTTGCCCATGGGGCTGCCGCAACAATTGGTCCTGTTTATGAGCCCTATGTGGAGGGGTTCCCGCTACCGGAAATCTTTTTTGCGATGCTTATGCAGGGCATGAGTGTTGGTGAGGCATATCTTGTCTCTCTCCCTTTTATCTCATGGCAGATGGTTCTGCTGGCGGATCCGCTGTACCAGCCGTTTTCATAGACCGGACTGGAGCTGCTCTCCTGTCTGTTTATGATCGGGTGTTTTCCCTTGTACTAACGGATGCACCTCTACTCTTACAACATCAGGTTTCTGTTTTTCTGCTGGCATTGTCAACAGTGATATACGCTTGGCATTGTTGGCCGAGAGTTCTCTGTTACGTCTTGTCGTAAGGTATTTCAGCCGGCTGGCAAGAAGTTCCTGCGCCTCTTCTGCCTCGTTGTCACTCTCTGCCAAGATCATGGTTAACGTTATTTGCGGATACTCTTTAACGAGCTTGAAATAGTGTTGCAGGTTCTTTTCTCCACTGGTGGTGAGCTCTTTTTTTCCCTGTAAAAACTGGATGTTCTGTCCTTTTGCCAGAGGGCGAAACTCCTTGCCGGCAAGAAGTAGGGGGGAGACCTCTGCTTTGAGCAAATGCCGGTGAAGTCGTCTATAGAAGGTATAATAGAGGGGTACCGTTCGTTCTCCGGGAGAGGAAGAGAGTTCGATCTCCAAAGCAAATTTCTGCTGTGTTCCTCCTGCGATGGCAAGGGCTGTCGCGATATTGCTTTTTTCAGAAGCGGCTTTTACCCCGGAGAAAAGCACCTCTCCACGACTGCTCATTTTGTCATTGATCCAAAGAGAGTTCAACGAGAAGTCTGCTGTGCCGGCACTCGCTTCCAGTAGAGTCTCTTTCGGCAGTTGTTTGCCGAAAAGGGCGTTGGGGATATCTCTGCCAGTAAAGGAGAGCCTGGTATCGTAGAGAGGCTTGTTCAGCTGCATTGACCCTCTTGCCTCCAGTACGCCTTGTTGCAGATTGCCGCTGAAATATACTTCACTCTCAATGACAGGACTTGTCTGTAAGGGGGTAATTGTCGCTGAGATATTACTGATAGCAGCCCGCCAGAAGGGGGTGATACGTCTGTCTTCAATCTTTATTTCGCTCTCTGAGATCTGGAAGGTATTGATCGTTGCGTTTTTTTGCCGAAACATATTTAAGGAACGGGTGACATTTGCAAGAGGCGGCTCTTTGTCGTCAAAAACAACAGAGGTATGGAGATTTTTGAGCGCCATTTTCTGGAGTGTTATCTCTCTTTCTTTATTAAGGATATTTTTAACAGTAACCCCTTCAGCATGGAGCTGTTCCCATGTTGTCGCTGTCGGGTTGTTGCCTATTGTTCCGTTGGTGATGGTAAAATTGCCGCTGAAATCTCCTTTTGGTATAAACAGTGAGCCTTTGCCGGAGAGAATACCTGAAAAGGGTTGGTCCGGCGCTGCGAACAGGAAGGGCGGCAATTCTTTGCCAAGAGCAATATTTTGCAGATTGACCTTTGCCTGCAACGAAAAAGGGATAAAGGAGAGCGTTCCCTCTCCTTGAATCTGGGGAGGATTGAGGCTGCCTAACATCTCTTTTTCTTTGGGGGAGAGAAAGGCGGAAAAGTTGGTCTCCATTGTTTTGCCCCATACTCCGTAGCCATTAAAGGAGAGATCGGCAATAGAAAAAGGTTGCTCCTGATCTTGCGCCGAATCAAGGGTAAATGATCCCCGATAGGAAATAGCCGGTAGGTCAAAAAATGGTGGGCTCGTTTGCAGCAACAGCTGCAGAAAGAGGGGCGGCTGCTCCTGTTTACTATGAATTTTTCCGCCGACAATAGAGAGTTTGCCCAGAGAAAACGGTGTGCTGTGGGTATTGATCGGCCCCAGCCTTATCTTTTTTGCGGCAAAGGAGAAACTGTCATCATTGGCGATATCCAGCCCGAGACTTCTGAAGATGGTTTTCGGGTCATGCAGATTTTCGATCTCAACTGTCATATTGGCGAAACGGGGTGCGCCCCTGCCATGATAAGGAGAGATATCCGCTTGTAGATAGAGGTTGGTGTTCAGCTCTTCTTTTCCTGCTTGCGGGCTGTTCTGAACGGCCGCATATTGCGCCCGCATGCGGATTGAGCCGGGGAGCGTGTTATCGTCAGCTGCCGGCTTGGTACGATCTGTATCTGCGTGGAGATTTTCTGCCTGGAGAGTGATGTTGTCCCATACTTCGCGTTCCTTTTCCGCGGTCAGCATTATCTGCCCCTGTGAGATAAGAAGATTTTTTAGCAGCAGGGAAAAGGTGTTGCTGGTCGGAACAGCGGTTTGTGTCACCGCTGTATTTGCCTGGAGAGTAGTATGTTCGGGTTCAAGAAAATAGACAAGGATATTTTTTTTGGAGGGAAGTTTGCTGTTGATTTGCGGAGAGATAAAATGTGCTTTGTCAATGGTGAGGGTATTGTTGATTGCCTGATATTTCCCTGTAAGAGTGATTTTTTCAAATAACGCATTTTCAGGGGATTTTTTGCCGCGCACGCCAAGTTCTTTGATGGCAAGATCAAAGGCGAGGGAGAGTTCTTTGCCTTTGTTGCTGGTGGTGGATTTTCTGAAATTGATAAAATCAATATCAATGGTGCCATCAAGTCTTCCTCCCTCAAGGGTAACAGGGAGTTTTACCGGTAGATAGGGTTGATATTTCTCTAAAGAGAAATTGGAGAGTGTCGCAGTAAGCACCTGTGGATTGCCGTCTTTCTTGCCGATCATCTCCATCGCAGTACCGTTGATGGTTGCTGAAAAATAGGGTGAGACATAGTGCTTGATCTCATAGGAGAAGTTTGAGATGGTGGGGATCCTCAACGAGATGTCTGTTATACGGTGGGCCGTTGCGGTAAGCTGATCGTCAAACAGAATGTCTGCCTTTTGGATATCTATATTGTTGAGTGAAAAGTAGAAAGGCAGTTCGGAGAAGTTCATTATACCGTCACTGCCGTTATCACGAAATTCCGGTAGCAGCTTGCTAATGTTGTAGTGGTTTTTTTCTATACGCACAATATTGAACTGGACACGGCGCAACATCAGTTCGCTGCAAACCCATTCCGCCCGTAGCAGAGGGAGCAGAGCAAGGCGGGTGTTGATCTTATCGACAAAGACAATCGGTTTCTCTCCTGTGTCCTCAACAGAGAGCCCTTCCGCGATAAGACTGAAGGTATATGGATTGAAGTGGACAGCCGCACTGTGCAGATAGAGACCGGTGGCGGCAAAGAATTTTTTTGGCAGAATCTTTGAGAAGTAATAAGGCACGCCGATAAAACCGGCAGCGCTGTATATTATAAACAGAACAACAGCGATAAACAGCGTCAGCGGCATGCGGTTTCTACTCTTTCTAAACGACTTTTTTCTTTGTGAGGAAGATATTTTCCTTCTATTTACGGCGGTTGTACGTTTCATTGCTGTTATATGGCAGGAGTGTTGTGAGCTGGAATTTCTTACTTCCTGCAATTGCGTTTACCATCTCCTGCTGTGCTCTCTTGTTCAGCAGGAATCCTCCTGATTGATCAAAAAATGCGGATCAAGAAGTTTTTTAGCGTTTTAATATATATTTAACTATATGTTTTTATATACTTAATTTTCTTTTGTCCTGTTCTGGCGGTAACAGAGAACCGGCAATCCTGAAAATAGGCGAAAAAGGCAAATGTGTAAAGAAAATATCAAAAATAGCAGAAATGATAGTTTTTCCTTTTAATTAGGCTCATTTGTTCGTACATTGGAGACGGGTTTTTCTGTCGGGCTATCTGTTGCCGTTGTCCTGTAATAAAAAACGTATTGATAATATACAAGGTAATGCTGGATCCACTGCTCTATCTCTCTTATATCAGGTGGCAGGATATTGTTGATATTCTGGTGGTTGCCTTTGTCATTCATCAGCTCATCACCATAATCCGGGGGACGCGCTCGGTACAGATGGTGGCCGGGCTTGGAGTGTTGACCTGCATCTATTTTCTTGCCGGAGCGCTGGATCTTACCACCTTGAAGTGGATTCTGCAGAATCTGCTCAGTTCGATCTTTCTTATTGTTATTATTGTCTTCCAGCACGATATCCGCAGGGCATTACTGCGGGCGGGGAAATCGCCTTTTAAAAAGCGGGAAGATGTTGCTGCCAAAGAGTTGGATGAGATTGTTCGTGCTCTTTTCTATCTCTCCAAAAGGCGTATTGGCGCGTTGGTCGTTATTGAGCGGCAGAGTGGTCTTGCTGATTTTATTGAATCCGGGTTTCGTCTTGATGCCCGGTTATTAAAGGAGATGCTGATCTCGATCTTTATGCCGGTTTCACCGCTGCATGATGGAGCGGTTATTATCTCTGACGGGCGTATTGAACATGCGGGCTGTATTCTGCCTTTAACCCAGAACCCCTATATCAACAAAAAATATGGCACCCGGCATCGGGCTGCACTGGGTCTCTCTGAAGAGACAGATGCGGTGGTGCTTGTTGTCTCGGAGGAGACCCAGGAGATCTCCATTGTGCAACAGGGTACTCTGACAACGGTGGAGGATGAGATTCAGTTGGTGGACAGTCTGAAGGCGGTGCTTTCTGCCGACGGAGGTTTCAGCCGCTGGAAAGGGTGGATTGGCAAACGATGAAAAAACGATTGAAAAAGATAAGTGGCGGACAGCTGGTTTCCTTTATCTCCAACGATTGGATAGTCCGTTTTTTCTCTCTGTTTCTTGCGATTGTTCTCTGGTTTTTTGCTGGTGGAGAGGATCGCATTGATAAAAATGTGATGGTGCCGGTAGAGATTATCAATCTGCCGCAGAATCTGGTGATCTCCAATCAATATAAAAAAGAGATTGAGGTGTCGGTCTCCGGGCCCCGCTCGATGATCACCGGTATGGACAAGGGGGTTATCCGTCAGGTTGATCTGGCAACGGCCCAACCAGGTACGCTGGTTGTCGAGAATACCAACGATACCATCTCTGTGCCGCGAGGGGTTAGCGTAAAGCGGGTACAGCCCGCGTCAATAATCCTGTCTCTGGATAAATTGATAAAAAAGAGTGTTCCCATTGCCGTACGTACCATTGGCCGAGTGGAGAAGGACTTTTTCCTGAAATCGAAAACGACAAGTCCGGATACTATCTCTCTGACCGGTCCGGGTACCGTGCTGCAGCAGGTGGAGAAGATTTTTACCCATCCGGTTAATCTTACCGGCATGTCGCGTTCTTCCCGTTTTCAGGTTCCGCTTGAACTCTCGCCGCAGATGGTTGATCTTATTGGTGAAACATCTGTTACGGTGGAACTTGAGGTTGTTCCTGATTCGGCATCGGCCACCATAGAGAATGTATCGGTTGAAGGGTATATTGATGACAGTCCGGTGGTGGTGGAGCCTGCCGCGGTAAGAGTGCTGGCAGTTATCCCCAAGGTTGCTCTTGCCAAAAAAAAGGAGCTTTCCTCTCTTATCCGTGCTGTTGCTCAGGGAAAATCCGGAGATGAGGAGCTGCAGGTGGCAATTCAGGCGCAGCAAGAAGATATGCCGGTTGAGGTCGTCTCCATCACGCCGCAGCAGGTACGGGTCAAGGAGGGGCCGTCAGTTATTCGTAATATCAACAAAAAAAGAAAAAAGAGTGATGAATAGCAGAGTAGAAAAACTTTTTGGAACAGACGGTATCAGAGGGGTCGCCAATACCTATCCGATGACCATTGATGTCGCTGCCCGGGTCGGTTGTGCTATCGCCTTGCTGGTGAAAGAGAGTGGCGACAGGCGACACCGTATTGTTATCGGCAAGGATACCAGGCTCTCCTGCTATATGCTTGAAAATGCGCTTGCGGCTGGCATAAGTTCGATGGGGGTTGATGTCCTGCAGGTGGGGCCGCTGCCGACGCCGGGGATCGCCTTTATCACCACATCAATGCGGGCCGATGCCGGAGTGGTTATCTCCGCTTCGCATAACCCCTATCAGGATAACGGGATCAAGATCTTTTCCGGTGATGGTTTCAAGCTCCCTGACGCGATGGAGCAGCAGATTGAGGAGCTGTTGTCTGGCGAGCAGCTGGGAAAACTTGTTCCCGGGGCATCAGCCATTGGCCGGGCGAAACGGATTGAAGATGCCGCCGGGCGTTATATCGTTTTTCTTAAACACACCTTTCCTAAAGAGCTCACTCTGGATGGACTGCATATCGTGCTTGATTGTGCCAATGGTGCCGCCTACCGGGTGGCACCATATGTCTTTGAGGAACTTGGCGCCAGAGTAACGACGCTGGGCGTAACGCCGGACGGCACCAATATCAATCAGCAGTGCGGTGCCCTCTATCCGGAGAAGATGGCCGCTGTGGTCAGAGAGAAAGGAGCTGATATCGGCCTTGCCCTTGACGGTGATGCCGACCGGCTGATTGTCTGCGATGAACGGGGCAATATCGTTGACGGTGACCATATTATGGCAATTTGTGCCCAGGAGATGTTATCCCGCCAGCAGTTGAAAGAGAACACCCTTGTTGCAACGGTAATGTCCAATCTTGGACTTGAGGTGGCAATGGAGCGGCTGGGTGGCAGCCTTGTCCGTTCTGCGGTGGGAGACCGTTCTGTGGTGGAGATGATGCGCCGTGGTGGTTACTCTTTTGGCGGTGAGCAGTCCGGGCATCTTGTCTTTTTTGAGCATATCACCACCGGCGATGGTGCGCTGGCGGCGCTGCAGCTACTGGCGATTATGCAGAAGCGGCAACAGCCATTATCCGAACTGGCAAAGGTGATGGAGAGCTTTCCACAGGTACTGAAAAATGTCCGTACCAAAAAAAAGATCAATATTGAATCGATCCCCGGATTTACTGAAGCAGTACAGAGCCTGGATGGAGAGCTTGGCAAAAATGGACGTATCCTGGTGCGCCCCTCCGGGACCGAGCCGGTTATCCGGGTGATGGTAGAGGGCGAGAGCTCCAGCCATATTGACCGGATCGCTGATCAGCTTTGTGCTCTGGTGGCGGGTGCGGAGAGCTGAGGTAGGGACGGTATGGATATGATGGTTGCCGGTTTGGGTAATCCTGGCGCGGCATATGAGGGGGCCCGGCATAATATCGGTTTTGATCTGGTTGATGAATTTGCCCACCATTATCACAGCGAACCCTGGAAAGAGAAATGGCAGGGGCTTGGCTGTAGTGTCTGCCGGCAGAGGGCGAAGCTCTTTTTTCTTAAGCCGCAGACCTTTATGAACCGCAGTGGTGAGTCTGTTGCCAGATATTACCGTTTTTTCAATCTTCCTCCGGAAAAACTGCTGGTTATCCATGATGATCTGGATATGCCTGTTGCTCGGGTGAAACTGGTGAAGGGCGGTGGCAATGGCGGTCATAACGGTATCCGCTCGCTGGTCTCCTCTCTGGGGACCAATGAATTCTTCCGTTTAAAGATAGGTATTGGCCGTCCTGGTCAGGGAGATGTGCATCCCGATTTTCCGGTGGAACGTTATGTGCTCGGCCGTTTTACCGGTGAGGACAGGGACAAACTGTTGGCGCGAAGAGATGCCATTATTGCCGGGTTTGACGAGTTTATACAAGGAGATATTGCCAGGGCAACGGGGATCTTTAACAGCTTGAAATAAGTTTTTTTCTGTCTGCGGCATATTCCGTAAAAACTTCTGTTGCAATTCCATAAAACTTTCGGTCTGTTGCGTCTTCCATGCGACACTTTTACCGAACAATCTCCGCAAAATTGCGGCAAAGAATCTATAACTGTGGTATAGTCTCTTTGAAAGAGGTACCGGAATCCGGTTATCCCTCTCTTGCTGTCGGGCTTTGTGATCTTGAAAAGAAGAGATTTTTCAAGGTGTGTCTTTAACTTTTTCCGGCAGCCATCTCTTGTTGTTTCCGGGAGCCGTCTTTAGAGGAGAATCCAGTGTTTATAAAAGGTGATATGGTCGTTTATCCGGCCCATGGTGTTGGCGTTGTCAAAGATATTGAGAAAAAGGAATTTGGTGGTGCAAGCCACTCGTTTTATGTCCTGGAGATTCTTGAAAACGGGATGCGGGTGATGATTCCGGTGGATACCAGTAACAGCGTTGGGCTGCGTGCTATTGTTGATGAGAATCAGGTGGGAGAGATTTTCGCCATTCTTGAAGAGAAAGATGTTGAGCTTGGCAGTCAGACCTGGAATCGCCGCTATCGTGAATATATGGACAAGATCAAGACCGGTTCTGTCTATGAGGTTGCCGTTGTATTGCGCGATCTCTTTCTGCTCAGTATCGATAAGGATTTAAGCTACGGTGAGAGGAAGATGCTTGATACGGCAAAAAATCTGCTGGTCAAGGAGCTCTCTTTGGCCCAGGAGCTTGGCGAAGATGAGGTCTGTAGATCGATAGAGGCAATTTTCTCTTAATTTTGGGTTGTTTCTGATATTATTCCCTGGCATAATGTCTGCCTCTCCCCGGATAATCGTTGTAAAACCTGCAGATGAAGGTCTGCGTCTTGACCAGTTTCTGGTTGAGTGTTTCCCGGAGTATTCGCGTAGTCAGATCTCTGCCGCTATCCGTGGCGGTACCGTTGCAGTCGAAGGCGGCCAGAAAAAAAACAGCTACCGGTTGAAGGCGGGGGAGGAGATTGTCTTTCCGGAGATCATTGATAAGGCGCCTCCTTCTTCTCTTATTCCTGAAAAAATCCATTTTCCGATACTCTATGAGGACCAGTATCTGCTGGTATTGGTAAAGCCTCCCGGTTTGGTGGTCCATCCCGGTAACGGTAACCACCAGGGGACACTGGTACATGGTCTGCTTCACCACTGTCGGCAGCTTGCCGGTGTGGGGGGGGACTTGCTGCGGCCGGGTATTGTTCATCGTCTTGACAAGGATACCTCCGGAGTGATGGTTGTTGCCAAAAGCGAGGATATCCATCGGCAGCTGGTGGATATGTTCGCCAACCGGCAGCTTGACAAGGAGTACCTGGCACTGGTCTGCGGTACTCCCAAAGAGGAGAAAGGCGAGATTATTGCTCCTGTTGGCAGACATCCTGTGCATCGGCAGAAAATGGCGGTGGTTAACCAGGGTGGCCGCTATGCTGCATCATATTGGTCTGTTACATATCGCTGGCAGCACTATACGCTGCTGCGGGTAACGATTAAAACCGGCCGTACCCATCAGATACGGGTCCATCTGGCCAGTCGTGGCCTGCCGGTTGCGGGTGATCGGCTTTATGGCGGTAGCCGGATGCGACAGCAGCACATACATTTTCCGCGACAGATGCTCCATGCTCACCGGCTCTCTTTTCTCCATCCGATAACTGGTCAATCTCTTGATATGGTCGCGGAGCTATGGCCGGATATGCAGCAGGCAGTGGAACAACTTATGGAGAAGTGATGAATATTGCTGTAACCGGGGGGATTGGCAGTGGCAAAAGTAGCATCAGCAGGGTTTTGGCCCGTGCGCTTGATGCCCGCCTGCAGGATAGCGATAAGATCTGTCGGCAGGAGATGGCTCCCGGTCGGCAGGGTTTGCTGGCGGTGGAGCGGCGATGGGGCCGGCGTTTTCTTGCCGCATCCGGGGTACTTGATCGGACGGCATTGCGCCGGGCCGCTTTTGCTGATCCCGAGCTGCTTGCCGAGCTGGAGGCGATTCTCCATCCCCTTGTTTATAACAGATTTTGTCATATCATTGCTGAGGGTAGGTTAAGCGGGTGCTGGCTGGTGGCGGAAGTGCCGCTACTTTTTGAGGCTGGCTGGGAGGATATTTTTGATTGTACGGTGGTGGTCAAGGGGGATCAGCAGCAGATCATCGCCCGGGTGGAGCGTCGTGACGGACGCAGCAGAGAGGAGATCTTGCAGATAGCTGCGGCGCAGATGCCGGTTGCTGAAAAAGTGAAAAAAGCGGATTATTGTATTGATAATTCAGGAAGTTTCACCAGTACTGTTGAGCAGCTATATTGGCTTGCCCGCTCTCTGCGCAGGAGCGCCTGTCAGCGGTGATTTTCCTGTGGCAAAAAGGATTTTCACCGCCTGAAACAAGCTGTTTCTCTCTGCTAAATGTAAAAAAGGCTTGACACTGCTTTTTCTTCACCGTATAAGATGTGAAGTTCGTACGTTGTCCGGTGAGTAAATACATCCTTTGTTGAGTTCCAGGTACTATAATTTCTTTCAGGTATAACTCCTTCTCAAGAATTTTCGTTCGTTTTATCAAAGTCACTTTTAGTTGTGATGTTTTTTGTTTTTTGCTGAAGAATCATTGCAGCGGCTGCAGTTTGATCGTGGCTTGAGAGGGTTCCGGACGCGTCGGATGCGTATTTGTTCTCCCTGAAACTTATTATCTGGATAGTGGTGGCAGCCGGGGAGATTGTTAGATGGATAATATTGTCGAGGGTGTTTTTTATGGATAGAGCAGAAAGGAGAAGCTGTTAATGAATCTGGCGGAATTGAAGCTGCTGAAAATTGGTGAACTGGTGCAGATGGCCCGGGAATTGAAGATTGAGGGCTACAGCACTCTTAGTAAACTTTTACGCGCGCCCGACTATAACTATCTGCCCGGTCCGGATGATATCTATGTCTCTCCTTCGCAGATTCGTCGTCTTAACCTGCGTACCGGCGATACCATCGAAGGGCTGGTACGGGCACCAAAGGATGGGGAGCGTTACTTTGCACTGTTAAAGGTGGACAGCGTGAACTTTGATAGCCCGGAGGCCGCCAAATCAAAGACCCTGTTTGCCAACCTGACACCCTTACACCCCAACGAGGCCTTTACCCTGGAGTGGCAGCCGGATAATATGTCG
>PDWI01002638.1_pt1 | contig 26610 bp, 25 predicted proteins | sample 1430891 | NCBI WGS metagenome assembly PDWI01 (sample SAMN01162508, study PRJNA174530) | Oral metagenome, whole genome shotgun sequencing project. | biome: Marine environment; feature: Marine mammal; material: Swab sample of the gingival sulcus; isolation source: swab sample of gingival sulcus...
TATTTTAGCGCTTGACTTCTTTGAATTTGGAAGATCAGGCAAAACATACACGCGAGAGGAAATATTGTCGTTTTCCCCACAAGAAATAAATGCCAGGCTGCCGCTCAAAGATTTTAAAATTCAGCTGATAACAAAAGACGTCGCCCTAGTTACTTACATTAGCGAAATACAATATAGTGAACTAGAAGTAGGCAATCGTAGTTCTCTCTGGTTGAAAACACCTACTGGTTGGCAGCTTAAGTTTCATCAAGGTACTATCGTTCAATCAGTTTAAAGTTGTACATTGAACCAACGAAGATGGTTTTTCTTTTGCTTTTTTGCTTTTTCTTTCCACTTTAAGCCTTCCACTTTTTCGCTTATTTATAAATGCCACCACGACTGTCAATGTCAAAAACTATGATGACTATTTCTTTTTCAACAACTCGAAAAATCGCTCTGTATTTGCCAATGCGCATGCGATAACTATCGTCTTGGTTTCTAAGTTTTTTAATATCATACCTGGTGAAGTTATTTCTTTCTTCTGCAATTTCGATAAACGCTTGGTAAAATTTTAGACCGATTTTTTTGTGCTTTAACATAAATTTTTTGGCCGGTTTCTGAAATATTAGTTTATAAGAAGTCATCGATACTTAGTTCCTCGCCATTTAAATTGTTAAAGTCGATATTCAAGGCGTCAATTTCGCGTTGTTCTTCTTCAGAAACAAAATCTAAATGTGCATTTAAAAAATTAACAAGATCTAGTTCTTCTTCTCTGTGAATATAGTCAAGCGTCGCTTTTCTAAGTATTTCAGAAAATGAGTAGCCGTTTTTTTTAGCAAAATCGTAAATAATTTGGTATTCATTATCCGATAAAGATATATTTTTTCTAATCATAATTATCTCCTCAATCAACACAGTGTGTATATTGTGTATTATACGCTTGTTTTATCTATAATGCAAATTTTTGTATCTAAATTAAAACGCCTAAAAAAGTATATGATATAATTGCTATTAAGATGTCAAGTTGAATGACAGAAGGTAGAAAGCTGATTAGAAAGAAAAATCTTAAAATCTAACTAAGCCAATCTAGCTAAACCTGGCACCCCAAAAAATCATGAGGACATTATGAAACCTATTATTTCAAAATATAATTAATAGATTAGTGAATAGCTGAATAGTATGTATACTATACTATGAACGACAGTATCTAATATAAGTTATATTTTATAAATTATTAGAGGAAGGGCGTACTTTATGGAAAAAACAGTTAGAGAACAATTAGTTGAATTAGCAGAAGAAGATTATAAAATATTCTCGTCAAGGCTTTTACCTAATATAAATAATATATTAGGTGTTCGCTTACCCGCATTACGGAAGATAGCAAAACAGATTGCAGTAAAAGATTGGCGTAGCTATCTAAAAGGTGCCTCTAGTGAATATTTTGAAGAGGTTATGTTACAAGGCATGGTTATTGGATACGCAAAAGCTGAAATTGAAGAAATATTTAGTTATGTAGAGAACTTTGTACCAAAGATTAATAATTGGTCGGTATGCGATAGTTTTTGTGTTGGTCTCAAAATAACGAATCAATATAAAGAACGGGTGTGGAAATTTTTGGAACAATATTATTCATCTCAAAATGAATTTGAAATAAGATTTTGTGTAGTAATGTTTATTAATTATTATATTGATGAAGAATATATTTATCAGATTTTTGACATTTTTAACAATATAAAAAGTGAAGGATATTATGTAAAAATGGCGATAGCTTGGGCAGTGTCTATTTGTTACATTAAGTTACCTATAGCCACTACTATATTCTTAAACAAGAATAATCTTGACGATTATACTTATAATAAGGCATTACAAAAAATAATAGAATCTCAAAGAGTAAATCGAGAAACAAAATCAGTCATACGCAGTATGAAACGAGTTTAAATCTAACATCGCGCTAAATTTAACTCAACCTGACACCAAAAAATCTCATAGGTCAGGTTTTATGGTAGGGATTATAATAATTAAAGTTATCTAGCGTTGTGACTGCACTACAAATGTTTGATAATTTGTACAAAAAATAAAAAGCGCAGCTACTAAAAATCGTTTATGATATTTTTGTGGAGGAAAGCATGAATCAAATAACCAATTTTAACAAGACGCTTGAATATCTTGAAACCTGTTTAGACGATCAAGTTGATCCAAAGCAAGTGCTTTTAATATCAGGCTATTCGTACGCCTTATTTGCAAGGGTGTTTTCAATTATTGCCGACATCACTCTAAGCGACTATTTGCGCTATCGCAGGCTGACCAAGGCGGCAATCGATATTGCTAATTCAAAGCAAAAAATTATTGATATTGCATTAAAATATGGATATGAAACACATAATTCATTTGCAACGGCATTTAAACATTTTCACAAGATAACACCAAGCGATGTTAGAAAAGGTCAAAAGTATCAAGTTTTTTCGCCATTACACTTTTCGTTAAGCCTTGAAGGAGGGGACAAAATGGATATTAAAATTGAAAGAAAACCGGCCTTTGTGATTGCCGGTACTAGTGTTAAGTCAACCGACAGCATGGATTTTGGCAAATTGTGGCAAGATTTTATGAAGACAAAAGGTATCGAATACTTATTGGGCTTAGGCGACGGTCAAAGTTATGGCGCATGCTTTAATGTAATCGCTGAAGATGACTTTTCATATATGGCAGGATTTGATGTAAAAAATGCAGAATCGGCCAAGTCAAAGGGCTTTGAGGTACTAACTATTCCAGAGGCAGATTACGCTATTATTCCATTAAAGGGCAAAGTGCCGGACTGTATTCACGAAGGATGGAAATATGTGATAGGAACATTTTTGCCTGAAAACGGCCTCAAGCACGCCGGCACGCCGGATTTAGAAGTCTATGGCGAAGGCAGTATGGACAGCGCAGATTACACCATGCATTTATGGGTGCCGGTCGTAAAAGCATAATTAGTGAATATTTGACTAATCGCCATCGCTATATTTTTGCGCATACATAGCGGTGGCTGAATTTTTTTTACTCATTTAAATCTTCTTTTCAAAATGGATGGTAGCTTAAATGAATCAATCTTCATAAAGCGTTTTATTTAGCCAGTCTACTATTAAATCTAAAGCGCCATCGGCAAAAATAGCCTCACCATAGAGAAAAGTATATAGGGCGATAGCATTTTTTTCTTGATTATATTTGCTATTAAGCAGTTCGTGGTTGGCGTCTTTGACCAAATATAGCTGATAGTCGGTTTTCTTAATGCTCTTAAATATCTCTTTATAAACCTCTATTGTATTTAGCACATTGACGTTTTTATCCGAATCGCCAAAGACACCTAAAAATGGCGCTTTGATGGCTTTAATACCGGCTTCGGCATTTGATGCGTGGTTCAAATAGACAAAGTTAAAGCGTTCTTCTGTCATTGGGGATTCATAATGATGGCCTTGCACGTAGCTTAAATAGCCATTATAGTCATTTGCAAAAATAAAGGCGTCACTTTTTTTAATATATTCTAAATAGTCAGCAATTTGATCTTTAGTAAAACCTGCTGACTTTGCATATTCGGTTTCATAGTAAATATGCTGTTGCTGCCAGTCGATTGCGCCGCCAATTACTATATTAAAATCTAAAGGTGTTTCCAGCAAAGCCAGCTCAGACGTGACCCAACCGCCTTGTGAAAAGGCTAAAGTACCAATTGCTTTCACCTGAATTTCTGCCTTTATTGCTTTAATCGCTTGTTGTACTTGTTTTGCTCTATCTCGCATTGTCTGATTAAGCCAGTTGCCTTTTGATTGTGCGATACCTGCCTTGTCATATGAAAAGCAGGCATAACCGGCATTTGTTAAACGATTGATAATTAAGTTATAGCCACCATCTAGAGTTCTATCAGCTGGTCCATCACCATGTACGAAGATAATAACGTTATAAGGTCCTTTATGGTCAGGCAAATAAAGCGACCCTGCTAAATGATTAAATTCGATATCTTTTATTACAGATGCTTTTATACTTAAATTATCTAAGCGATATACGGTAAATAAAATTAGGGGAAAAATGATAATTGTGATAATCGTAATGATTTTTTTCATTTTATATTGTCCTCAAATTATATTGCCTTTCGCATATGCGTAATACCGGAAACACCAATTTTTCGTTCTATAAAGCGAGGAACCTTTTCGTATGCTGTTTTTACAAATCCGATTCTTTCGTAAAGTGCTTTGGCTTTGGGGTTTTCATCAATAACATCTAAATGTATCGCTTTATATTCTTTGGCCTTTGCCCATTCAAAAAAATGTTCAAATAACTTACTACCAATACCTTGGCCTCTAAAATTTTGATGCACAGCAATGCCATCCATCAACAGCTCATTTTCTGGGGCTGCTTTTCTGTAAAAGATAACGGCCGATACAATCCCTTTAACTAAACCCTTAAAAAAGCCAAACTGTTCAATAAAATTAGAGAAACCTAGATTGACCAAAGCAAGTCGTCCAACATGAAAACCGGCAATGCCTACCAACTGCTCATTTTTGTAACAAGTAAAACAATAATTTGGATTTAGCCCCTTTTTTAAGAGCATGGTGACAATTTCTTCATCACCAATTAAATTTTCAAATTTTCTCTTAAATGCATTGGCATATAACTTTGCAACCACGATGCGATCTTTTTCATTAAATCCCAGCTTTATATTCATCATTTTCCTCCAGACCAATATATATAATGGCAGCTAGCACATCGCCAGTATAATATGAGGGCGCAGCTTTTATGCTTAAAAGTATTGTGCCCGTACACGTATAACGCTTTTTTTGGGCACACTGCATCATATGCTCTATTACATTTTCAATATCTGAGTCTGTTTTATATAAAAATGCTTTAAGTAGATATAAACTACTTGTAACCGTTTTACCTTGTAGAGTAAAAAACAGATCTCTTTCAGCAAGCAAGTGTTCAATGGTTAAATTATTTAAATCTACAATTTCAATTTCATTATTTATTCGTTTTGTAAAACAATCTTTAGCTACTAGTGAATAAAAATACTTCAATTCAGTAATATCATGCTTTAATTTTTCCTTGGTTTGCTCCAAAATATTAATTTGCTCTTGAATATTTTCAATGCCGTCAGATAAAACTTGATACTGCTTTTCAGGCTTAAAAGAAAAGTTATCTGATTGAATTTTTTTGATTTCTTGTAATGAAAAACCAGCTTGCTTAAGTTGAATGACACCTTTTAAAAACAAAAGATGCTTATGGTCAATTAAGCGATAGTTATTTTCGCCTCTGATAAATTGTGGAATCACACCTTTTTTTTCATAGAAGCGAATCGCTTCTACCGAAATATTTAGATACTTGGCAACTTGCCCGATTGTATACTGCTTTTTCATATAGTCTCCTTTATATTTAGTTTATACCCTGAACTAACTTCATGGTCAAATGGTTTTTGTTTAGTTATTGATATTTAATATTGAAGTGCATTTTTTGAAAAAGTGTACAATTTGTCGTTGCAGTTTGAAATTTTATTTTTCGATGACGATAACATTTTCACCTTCAAAAACGCTAAACTGCCCCTCTACAAGTACTTTGTCATCAACGCTAAGCCCCTTTGTAATTTCTACCAATTCACCTTGGGTATTACCTAGTACAATGTGTTTTTTAGCAACGGTATTGTCACTGTTGAGTACGAATATATAAGTTTCATTAGCAAAGCTCATCACAGCAGAGCGCGGTATCATCAGTGCATTTTGTTTTTTATAGGTTTCAATTAACACTTTGGCACTGCGCCCAGCTAATAATTGTTCTGTGCTATTTATTTCTATCTCAACCGGAAAGAGAAATTGCTGTTCATTTTTGCTTTTAATCGACTTTATATTACCGTCATAGGTTTGGTCACCGATAATTACTTTAACTTTTTTACCTTCAAAAAAGTCATTGATATTTGATTCATCAACCATAATCAAACATATTGGGCGTTGATTTTTCCTTATTTTAATAACATCTTGTTGACCAATATAAGTACCTGATACCATTTTTATTTCTTCTATTGTACCATCAATTGGCGATAAAATGCTTGCTTGATTTTCACTCAGCTCTATCGTATTATTTAGTAATTGCCCTTGTCCACTCAGTTTGTTGCGTTGAAATTTCAATTTTTCCAGTTGGTTTTCAGCCTGCTCCAGTTCTGCCAATGCAATTGCGCCGCCATTGTATAAGTCTCTTAATTTTTTAACCTGTGCAGTCAACTGATTTATTTCTAAATCAAATGTACCCTTAGCACTGGCTATTTCACTTAATTGCACCTTAGTACTTGATAAGTCGGCTAACACATCTAAGGTAAAAAGTACACTACCTTGCTGAACATGATCTCCCACTGATACAGCGACATCTTTTATTCGTCCTTGCACCCTATCTGCACCGATATAAACAGTTGAATCTGTTATATTGCCAAAATAGGTTAAATTTATAGTTAGGTCATTTTGCAAGACGCTTTTAACGACAACGCTTTGTAGTTTATCGTCGATAATTTCAGGCGGTTTTGGCGGGTTTTCATCCAGAGAAATTAAAACAAATAAAAGAATAGCAACAACTGTTATTCCTAAGATTAATTTAATCCACGGAATTTTTTTAAACCATTTTGACTTTTTCATGTTTTTCCCCTATAGAATTATTTATTTTTTCGATGATGTTTTCTATTATATTTAAAACAACAGGTACTACAAATAATGTTAAGATTGTCGAGCCAAATAGGCCGAATATTAAAGCATATGCCATTTGTCCATAGTCTTCGCTATAAAGTGCCAAAGGCGCTACGCCAGCCATCGTTGTCAAGGACGTTGCTATAATTGGTTTAAATCTTGCTAAGCAACCTTGAATAATTGATTCTACTTTATCGTATTTTTGTTCTCGCCTTAAAGTATTAATATAATCTATCAATACAATTGCGTCGTTTACAGCGATTCCAACTAATGATACAATACCTAAAAATGATAGTGTCGAAAAAGTTAGGCCACTTAAATAGTAGCCAATGGCAACTCCAATAATCGAAAAAGGTACACTGATAATGATGACGATTGGTTGTAAAAAACCATTGAATTGAATTAACAAAATTACATAGACAATAAGTGCTGCAATCATAAATTTTTCTGTCAGATCAGAATAAGAATCTTCCATTGCTTTAAAATCGCCAGTGAAAGTATAGCTTGTTGAAGGTGCCAAGATTTTAGCATCACTTAATTGTTCTTTTAAATCCAACAGTATTGAATTAACAGTATAGCCTTCAGCTAAATTTGATTTAACCTTCAAAATCTTTTGATAGTTTTCATGCTTAATTTCATTAACTTTTCGCTGTTCGTAAAATTGTACAACATCTTTTAATAATACGGTAAACCCTCTACTATTGTTGACATGCAGCTGTCCCATTTCTTCTATCGAATTAAAAATATTTGCTTTCTCGATATATAAATCTGTCTTTATACCATCTAACGTTATTTTTACTACTTTTTGATTGACGATGAGTTCTCTTATTTTAGCAAGAAGTGTCGATGGCATAATTTCCATTTTACTCGCCATTTCGCGATCGATATCAATGGTAATCGTCGGTGCGCCATATTCAAAATCAATTCGCGGCGAAACATTGCCGGGTATATTTTCTAATAGTGACTTTATTTTAGACGCATCTGCAAACAATTGCTCGTTATCATTGTTTGTCAGCGTAATCGAAATAGGCGCAGCGTTGGCTTCGTTACCTTCCGTGATAAAGTTTCCCTTTACATCAGGTATTGTTGAAACGTATGCAATTAATTCTGTAATAATTGCTTCTGAATGCAGTTTTCGTTCTTTCTTAGGCTTTAACTTAATTGCCAAAGCTAGCGTATCTTTGCCAATGTCAACACTATAATCTTCAATGTCACTTCTAGCAGATAAATAGCTATTGATTTGTTCAAATACTTGCAAACTATCTTGTTCGGTCTTTCCTTTTACTAAAGTGATTTGTCCTGTTAAGTATTTGCTGTCTACTTTTGGCATCGCCTCCATCGGGATATGGCCCGATAATAAGAGATTACCAGAATAAATTAATAGACCAATCATAACAATTAAAACAATGCTCTGATAATAGATTGATTTCATGAGAGCATTAATCGCTCTTTTATATAATCCATTTTTAATTCTATTATTTTTGCGTAAAGTATAATAATATTTTATAAGTGATGCGATTAAGAAAAGCACCCCAGAAATTAATGATATACTTGTCAATTTCCACTGGTCAGAAAACGCATAAGCAGCCAGAATACTAGTTAAAACACTATAAATAACCGCTTGTAAAAAGCTCGGCGTCTTATCGACCTTTTTAATAAACAAATAAGCAAATACCGGCGTTACTGTTATTGAAACGATAAATGAAACCGTCATTGCCAGTGCAGTAGCAATTGGAATGGTTCTTATTAATGCGCCCTCTGCTCCACTGAGAAACGCCAGAGGAATAAATGCGCCTACCGTCGTCAGTGTTGAAGAAAAAATAGCGGTAGCTACGCTATTGGTTGCCTTTATAATTATCTCTATTAGGCTCAGAGATTCATATTGTTTTTTGTGCTCGTCTATCATTTCAACGACGACAATTGCATTATCGACTAACATGCCAAGTGCGATGATTAGTCCCATAATGCTCATAATGTTTAATGTCAGATTAAACGTTTTAAATAGTAAGACGGCAATAATCATTGTAACGGGGATAACCAAAGATGCCAAAATTGACTCTCTAAGATTGATAAATAGAAAAAGTACAACGATTACTGACAGCAAACCGCCTAATGCATTATTAAAAACATCATTAATGTTGGACTGAATATACTCTGAAGCATCCATGCTGGTCTGAATGTCGTATTGCTCTGCATTAAAAAGGCCATCATTATAATCAGCGACAATTGTCTTGACCGCTTGCGCAATCGCCACAGTGTCACCTTTTGCCTTTTTATAAATCAACAAACTGACAATTGGCTTGCGCTCGCCATTTTCAATTCTAAAACTACCTACTATTTTTTCGTTATTACCGTATTGCACATCTGCAATATCACTCAGTTTAAGTAACTGATTGGCCCCTAAATTTAGCGGAATGTCTTTAATCGTTTGAATGGTTGTCAAGCGATTATTTGCTTCAAAAAAATAGTTCATGCCACTTAATTTACGACTACCTAAGGGAATATTGAATTGATATTCTTTAATCAGTTCTGAAATTGTCTGGTAATCTATGCCCAGCTGATTTATTTTTTGAAATATTGGAATAACCCTAACAGAGGGTTTATTTAAACCCTTTACTGTGATGTTTTTAACATTACTTATAGCTTTAAGACGGCTTTCGAGATCTTCGACAACTTTTTCTAACTGTTGATAGGGCATATTTGCATTTAGTTCTACAGCGATAATTGGAAACTTAGAAATATCATATTCTTCTATAATTGGTGCATCAATTTTTTTAGGCAGCTTATTTCTGATGTTATTAATCTTTGTTTGTATTTGCTGTACTTTTGTTTCAGCGTCAATACCTTCATTAAATTGAATAATAACCAGTGAATAACCACTGCCGGAAGATGAGGTAACTTTTTTAATATCTTTAATACCCTTGATGGCGTTCTCGATTGGCACCGTAACCATCTCTTCAATTTCTGAGGCACTTGCGCCAACCAAATAGGTTTCAATCGAAACATAGGGCAGTTTCACTTCAGGTAGAATTGATTTTGTCATTGATTGATAAGTATTAATGCTAAAAAATGTCAGAATGATAATCAGAAAATAGATAATCTTACGTCTTTGCAACGCCATTTTTGTAATTCTGCCAAACGAGTTTAATTTCAAAATAGTCTCCATTCATATCTACCAACGCAGGTGTAGAAACAATAGTTAATACATTGGTACAGATAGTCTTATATTTAGTTTAATGCCTGAAGTTACTTGAGAGTCAAAGCTTTTTTGAAATTTTTTAAAAATAACGCCTTAGGCTTGAAATAACCTAAGGCGATTAAATTGTTGAATTTATTACATAATGGTGCCAGGCACGTTTTAAAAAAGTATCTGCCTTATGGTCCAGAAGAATTATTGACTTAAAAAAAACAATTCAAATTTAAGATTAATGATGGCCAAACCAATAAAAAGTAAAGATCATGCTGAACCAAAGTTTTTTTCAATAATTTGATTGCAGATAGAAACACTTGTTTATTAGCTATTTTAAAAACATGGTTTGTGCTAATGATATAGAGAAGTGCTAAAAACCGGGCTTGTATTTAGCCGATAAAAAGCGTAAACTGAACTAAGATGGCAAAACAGGCTACTATGCAATCAATCGCGATTTAGGAGAAGAAAAACTATGGGATTATTTAGTAAAAAGCAACCAATTCCTGAATGGGCTAATTTTTTTAGTGCGCGCCAATACAAAAAGTTTATTCAGTGTGTAAAAGAGTACTTTAATCATGGCTTGACTATCAATGAAGAAGAAGGCTATTTAGAGGTTGATGGTACTAGCTCGGTATATGGTCTATTTAATCTTGCTCATATTTGTCATCTAAATAAAGATATTGATTATAAAGAAATAATCAGAGAACATTTTGATACATTAATACTAACTGAAAAATTTTCAAAAGAATTCGACAAAAATTCAGATAACTTTGATTATGTAAAAGACTATTTGGCGACTCGCATTTATGATTTGGACTATATAGACAGCGCTGTTTCTAAAGATATTATCTGTAAGCAAATCTCTGATAATTTATATCAAGTATTGGTTTATGATTTTCCACACTCGATAAGTACCATCAAAAAAGAAAAACTACTGAGTTGGAACAAAAACATAGATGAGTTGTTTGCTATAGGTTTGGCAAATCTTAAAGAAAAATATCAGCAAGAAATATCACTTAGCGATATGGGCGAGTTCAAACTTTGGCTTATTTTAGATGAACAGGGCTTTGCTACAAGGATAATACTCGATAGAGAAGAATTGAGTAAATATTTAGGGCGCGAGGGTGCATTAATTGGCATGCCAAATGCAAACCTTGTTATGATTTACCCAATAGAGTCATTAGAGGTGATTAAAGTTGTTCATGTTATGGCAAGAATTATCAATAATCAATTTAATAGCGCAAAATCGGTAAGCGACAAACTGTACTGGCTTAATCAAGGCCGGTTTAGCGAAATTCGCTATGAAATAGCAGAAGATAAAATTAATATTGGTCCGCCGCAAGAATTTTTAGAAATGTTAAATGGTTTGTCTGAATAATTACACTATGGTGCCAGGCACGTTTTTTAAGTGAAAGCGTTTAGTATTTTTACTAGTAGCTAAGCAGCTTATAGCAATGGCTATCGTCAATACAGTAAAGTATAAATTGTAATATTTACATCTTTTTCATGTAATAAAATTTCAAAGAAATTGCTTGTATTCTTAAATTTGATTGACGTGGTATGGGGACAGTGACTAATGTTCGCTGCTAAAAAATATCTATGCCATTAAATTTAATTAGTTATTTTTTTTGACAGTACATTTTGGCCGCCCATTTGGCCTACAATGGTTTTGTTGGTATCGACGTAGCCAGCCTTTAAGTAGGTGCGATAGGCGTTATTATTTTTAAAATTGACAGATAAGACAATTTCAGTAACTGTCGGTAGTTGTGCTTTGACAAATTGTTCAACTAACTGCATCGCCTTGCTGCCGATGCCCTTACCCTGATAGGCCGGATTTATCGAAAATGAGCGAACCATAATTGATGCGATATTATCTGTTAAAGCCAATTTATCTACACCGTTGTCGAGCACAAAAAAGCCAACCGGCTTATTATCGTATAAAACCGTTACAAGGGTCTTTAATGGATCCAATTGATCACGGCGCTCGTTAATGCAGTAATCAATACTTGCAGTAAAATCGGCTTGGGCCTTATTTAATTTGTAGTTTAGAACGTCAAAATGATCGTTATGAAAGTTGACTAATTTTACCATTATATTTTCCTCGTTGATTGTAAAATAAAGTGCATACAGAATAAGAAAGCTCAGATCTTTAGAGAGATACTTTGTAAAATGCTGTAGCAATTATACCATAGATAAACGCTAAAAAGGGTAACATTTTACATAACAGTGCCAGGCACGTTATTTTAACAACTTTAAAAGCTTAGATGCGCATTGTTTTGATATACTGGCTATGGTTATTAATGTACAATTGATGACTTTTTGAGCAGATGGCATAAGATTGCAATATATTTCGATTAAACAAAACAATTATTGATTTTTTATTTTTGTTTTTTCAAAACAGAATAAGAGGTGATGGATAAGCATAGCATATAACGACCTAAAATGGGTTTCTTTTCGCGTTTGGTTTTAAACTTTAGACTTTTTCAACTTTAAAGTAATTATAGATGATCACAACTACAGGGATTAACGTCAATAAATCCGCCGCGGGTTGCAGCAGGTAAATACCCATTTTGCCAAATAATGCCGGCAGGATAAGCAGCAAGGGAATATACAGCGTGCCTTGCCGTGATGTTGCAATGACTAAGGCCGCCAAATATCTGCCGACATTTTGCATCAACATGCTGCTGGTTGCCAAAAAGCCAAAGAGCGGCAAGGTGATCGCTTGAAGTTTTATTAGCGTAGCGCCAATTGCGATTACTTCGTTATTTTTTGACAAATAGCCAATCAATGTTTCTGCAAAGACAAAGATAAAAATTGAGGCTATAACTAAGAAAATTGTGCCGATAACGGCTGTAAGTTTAAATGCCTGCTTTACTCTAGCATATTGTTTTGCACCGTAGTTCATTGCACATATCGGCTGAAAACCATGCCCCCAGCCGACCATGATCATAATTGGAAAAGCGACTATTCTAGAGCTGGCGGTTAGTGCTGCTATTAATGATTCACCGTATCTGGCCGCTACAACATTAAGCAGTACCATGGCAATGCTGGTGATGCTTTGCCTTGAAAAATTAGGGGCACCACCCATCAAAATATGATAAATTCTCTTTTTACTAAATTTAACACGATTAAATCGAACGGCGATATTGCCGTTTTGTTTGGCCAGCAGCGTCAATATCACGGCAGCAATAATATGACCTGTCAGCGTTGCATAGCCGGCACCGACAAAGCCCATCTTAAATACAAAAATAAAGATTGGATCTAGTACCATATTACTAAGCATGCCTGACAGCAGACCTAACATTCCGTCTTTTGGGTTGCCACAAAGCCTAAGTTGATTATAAATTGTAATTGCATACAAGGTGAAGGGAATGCTTATAATGATTATTTTTAAGTAGGCAATCGTAAATTCGAGCAAGTTTTGCGATGCATTGCCGCCGATAAGTTTTGCCAAGGGTTCGACAAACACTTCTGCTAAAACGGCAATAATAAGGCCACTGACAACTGCAAGCACAATACCAAGCGAAGCAATTATCGTTGCTTCATGCTCGTTTTTTTCACCCAGTTTTCTAGACATGACATTGCCGCTACCATAGCCAAACCAAAATCCAATCGCTTGGATAATACTGATAAAACTAAAGACGACGCCGATCGCAGCAGTCATCGATTTGTTATCCAGCATACCAATAAAAAAGGCATCGCTAAAATTATAAGTAACACTCACCAGCATGCCGATTATTGTCGGAATGGCCATCTTTATGAGTAGAGGGAGCATCGGCTTAGTTAAAATATTAGACCGTCTCAAATTTTTCTGCTCAATATTGGTTTGTCTGATGCGCCGTGATTTTTTCATGTCATACGCCCATTACTTCACCCTTGTCACCATCGACCTTAATCATATCACCGTCTTTTAGTTTTGCAGTCGCATAGCCGACGCCTAGCACAGCCGGAATAGCAAATTCTCTCGCCACTATTGCGGCATGGCTTAAAGCCGAGCCGGTATCGGCGACAACTGCGCCGGCCAACTTAAAAAGCGGTGTCCATTCCGGCGCCGTAAAGGGGCAGACCAGTACGTCGCCCTTTTGTAACTTATAAAATTCTTGCGGATTGCGCACAATACAGACCTTAGCGACAATCACGCCGCCATTGCCGCTGATGCCTTTAAGTACATCGCCTTTACCTTGAAAAGTAGCAAGTTTTGCAGCATTCCAAACCTTTTGAGCAAAGGGTAGTCTTTGGTTGCGCCTATTGATTTTTTTGATAGCCATATCATCTAGGTGACCTTTTTCCAGTATTTGAATCAGTTCTTCATAAAAGAGATTTGCAACGCCCAATGTGCTGTTTTGATCACCGAGTAGTAAGAGATTGATTTGCTTTAGACATTTTCTTAGGTAGAAAAAAATCACTTCGTAAAGGTACTGACCCTCTTCGCGCACAATATGAAAATATCTAAAGTTGTCTATTTTGTGCGCCAGTTTTTGGTATTTTTTACCATAAATAGCGGCAAGGGCAGTTGTTATTTCTGAAAAATCTTTGTTTTCAATTTGTCTGTTTACCGTTTGCGGCTCGCTGACGAGTGGTCGCAGTATTTTAACCATTCTATTGCTGTCTTCAATAAATGATTTACCGGTGACGCAGTAAGAGGTATAGTCTGAAATATAACCGTATTTAGCTAAAAAATCATCTGCCAAACTTTTAAATTCGACAAACCTTTTGCAAAGTTCATCATAGTCCAGCCCGGCAGCGAGAGCAGCTTTAATATCGCTTTTTTGACCGATATAGTGCGCCATCGCGGCTATGTCGTTAGCGACAAGTGAGGTTCTGTTAGCCAAACCCCAGTACAAATCAAAAGACGTATAATTGTCGTCAACTTTCTTTATCGCTCTGGTTAGGTCTCTATTTAACAAGGCCGGAAACAGCGCGTACTTAAAGCGCATATAAGAGATGTCTTTGGTCAGTTGATAGCTGTTAATCATAAAGTCTTTGCACTCAGACAAGGTCAGCTTTGTAAAATCGATACTTTTAAACTGCTCAACTTTGGTCTGATAATCTGCGAGGGCGCTGCGGCAATAATTTGCACAATAATCATAATCCAGCAGGCTTTTAAGCGTGCCAAAAATCTTAAAAATATTGCGATTTAAATGCATTTTTTCGCGTCTAATAGACATGATGCCATCGCTATCAATTGCCAAATTAGAGGTGATGCTTAAGCCGTTTTCGGCAAATATTGTCGCTTTTTGATCGCTAACGACGGTAAAATAGTCGTATTCCAGCGCTCTAAAGGCAAAGGGTATCTTTTCGATTAAAAACGACACCAGTTCACGATTATACTTTTTAATTTTTACATTTTTAATATAAGATTCAATTTCTAATGCATCTGCCGGTTTAGCTGTCAGCGTCGTAATTGCCCTGGCTTGTAGAATATAGATTTTTTTATTGTAAATAGCCCATTCAATATCGACCGGATAACCGTAATGACACTCTATTTTTAGACCAAGCTGCATCAGCGAGGTGAGCTCTTTGTCGCTCAGTACGCGTTGTTGTCTTTTTGCCGCATCGACTGCCACTTGTTTGGTCTGTTGGTGGTCGTAGACAATTTGTGTTTGCTTTGTACCGATGTTGGCCTCAATAATTTTACCGGAGCGTGCGATAACATAGTGATCGGCGGTTACGCGACCGCTGACAACGCTCTCGCCTAGGCCATAGTTGGCGTCTATCAGCATTTCGCTTTGATTGTTATTAACCGGGTTCACTGTAAACAAGACGCCCGATTTTTCGCTTTCGACCATCGCTTGAATGACGACTGCAATCGCGAGGTTCTTTTGATCATAATTTTGACTAATGCGGTAAGCCGTCGCACGCTCACTCCATAGCGAGGCGTAGCAATTGCGTATTTGCTTAAGAACGCCTTTGATGCCTTGTACGTTGAGATAGGTTGCTTGTTGTCCGGCAAAACTGGCGTCTTGTAAATCTTCTGCTGTAGCCGATGAGCGCACGGCAACGCTGCTATTGCTACCAAGTTTGTTGTAGTGTTTCTCAATAAGTCGCTCTGTTTGCGGCGAAAAATCGCCATTTTTTAGCAATTCTCTAAAATGGGCGGCGGCTTGTAGCAGTTTGTCCTGATTATTGCCGGCAGTGGCAAGTTCCTTTGCGATAATAATGTCAATGCCATTTTGTTTAATAAAGTTTTGATAAAGATTGGCGGTAATCACAAATCCGGCAGGCACATTGCAGCCGGTCTTTACCAGTTCACCAAGATTTGCAGCTTTGCCACCGGCCAACAGCACACTATCTTTATTAATTTCATTAAAGCTTACTATCATTTTAACCTCTTTCAGCATTTTAAAGAGTTATATAACGGTCAACGATATTAAAAATATAAGTCTTTAATATCTCATTAAAATAGCTCTGCTCAAATTGCTTAGCATTAAAGCACAATACAAAGCTACCGACAAAGGCATTTGCGAGGCCATGCACATCGGCATCTCTGATCGCCTTGTTTTGTTTCCAATAGGCCGTTAGTTTAGTTAAAAAACCAATGTACAGCCCCTTGACATAATTGGTGTCGCTGTTATTTTTTTTGTAAAACAGCTTAAAGGCATCACGATAGGTTTGCTGAGTTTCGACTTTTTCCATTAGGTCAATTGCATATCGGTAGATAATATCGCTCAAAAATTGAACGGGGTCTTTTAGCGAATCGGGAAATTTTTCTTCAATAATGCTCAACTTTTGGGCTGACCGATACGAAATCAGCTCAATCACCAAGCTTTCCTTATCTTTCCAAAAATTATAAAAACTGCCTTGGGCAATGCCGACTCTTTTGGTTAGTTCTTGAATACTAAGCGATTTTGTTCCCTTGTCGTGATACAAATCTAACGCCGTTTCTAAAAGTTTTTGTTTTATTGCCACTTTTTCTGCTGCACTAAATGCCTTTGCCATATTACCTCACTTACCTTTATTATTCTTATTAATCATAAAGTTATCAAGCTATGAATATTAACAATAATATTCATTGCGATTATACCGCCAATGATAGCATTTGTCAATGAATATATAAAAAAATATTCATTGTTAAAATTGGTGTCAGTTGTCAATTTAATAAAGACCAGAAAAAAGCTTGATAGCTAGATAGATAATTCAGGTTAGACAGCTGATATAATTTGAGATTTAGGCAACTTTGCGCTAATATATTAAGTGCAAAATTCCCAAAAAATAAAAAAGAATTTTACAACTGTATTTTTAAATATCCTTGTGCCCGACGCCGAAAAATCCCAGGAATTAAGAAACCGTCCTTATATTATGTTGACAACGCAATCACATAATGTTGACAATAAGCACATGTTTGCTATATAATGTTTTTAAGGAGGATAAAATAATGGCTACAACAAATTTGAATATAAGAACTAATAAAGAGATAAAAGATAAAGCTGATAGTATTTGTTCTGAGTTAGGCATGAATATGACAACTGCGGTTAATATGTTTCTTAGAGCAATGGTTAGAGAAAACGGCATACCTTTTGAGTTGAAATTGGATAGACCTAATGAAGCTACGATTGCGGCTATTGAAGAGGGCAGAAAAATAGCTTTAGATTCTAATGTTGAAGGATATAACAATATTGATGATTTAAGAAAAGCGCTTAAAGTATGAAATATGAAATAAGATTTACCAATCAATTTAAAAGGGATATAAAAAAAGCCAAAAAACAAAATAGACCTATAGATAAATTGTTTGAAGTTATTGATATTCTTGCTAATGGGAATAAATTAGATCCTAAATATAGGGACCATGCTTTGGTGGGTAATTATAAAAATGCTAGAGAGTGTCATATACAGCCTGATTGGATATTGGTATACGAATATATAGAAAATGTTTTAGTTTTATCCTTGAATAGAATTGGTACTCATTCGGAGCTTTTTAGAAAGTGAGCAAAATCTAGTGATAAAATGAGTTTGATTCTATTTTGGCCATTCCTTCATCTTTTCCGGTGGCCAAGCGCGTTCGTTTTTAACTGCAAAGTTGATACGATAGTTGCAGACTTCGCCGCTGGTGGCAAGGGTTTTTTCCCTGTACAAATTAAGACCAAAGGCGTGCAGCATCGGGTAATCACCCAAGCACATATACTTGATATAGTTTTCCATTTGTTGGGCCTTGTAAAATTTGCAAATACCACATTGTTTTATATCAAGCGCTAAATCGTAGGTGTCGCTGTCGACAATTCTGGTATGCCAGGCAGCATCATAGCCGTCGTATCTAGCGTTTTTTTGAAACCTTTTAATTAACATTTTTTTGACAAACTTACGCTTTAGTAAAAATTTTACTAAAGACTTAACCAGTTTGTTCTTTTCGGTAAAGAGCGCTTCAAAAAATTGGTAAATGAGCTGGCCGATAGCTTTTTCCGTTAAGCCATAAGTTTCTAATACTTTGATGTACGCGAGCACAATGGCACTGCCAATTAAATTGGTAGTTGAACTGTTTTTAAAGCCGCCAATATAAGGTATGTGGGGGAGCAGGGCATCGTATTCGGCCTTGCTTTTTTGGGCAATATCGGTCACTTCATCGGCTGTAAATTGTTTGCCAAGAACAAGTAACATATACTTAGAGTACTTATCAAATTCCTTGATCATTTTCCGGCGATTATCAAGATAATAGTTTTGTACGTTGTTTTTCATAGCCATCACCTATCGCTTTTCAACATTTAGCATTTTCTAAAAATCCCAACTGGCCGTAGTAGATAAAGTTTACAACATGGTCGATGTACTTTTCGCACTCGGCGTCACTCATTTCATTGCTGATAAACTCTTCATATATCGAGATATAAAATTTTGCCATATTATTGATGATACTTTTATTATTTATCTCGTGGTTGATAAAATTTCGCTTTTTAAGTATTTTCATCATCGCCTGATGATTTTTGCTATAAGCATCTATGATAAGCGCTTTAATGTCTACCTTGCAAAATCCTTCTGACTTAAAAAAGGCCAGCTTAAATTCATCTCTATAATGGTTGATAAAATCAAAACTCATTTTAAGCGAGGCCTTAAATTTTTGCTTAGAGAAAAGAGTCTCAATTTTTTCATCTTCAATGGCCATACTCAAATCAGAAGAAATCGTCATTTTTTCAATATTATCTATTATTGGCTTTATAATATCGCTAAAAATATCTTCTTTTTTGTTGTAGTAGTTATACATTTTACCAACGGTTAAATCGCCGGCTTTTGCAATATCTCTAATCGAAGTACCGCTATAGCCGTTTTTTAAGAACAGTTTTTTAGAAACAGCTAGAATATGGCGCTTGACGACCGCTCTTTTTGATAAGTTCATAATCACCTCACAATAAATACACTGTATTTATTATAGCAGACAATGACAAAAAAGTAAATACAGTGTATTTATTTTTGTTGTAAAACTTCATTCTTGTTTTTCTAGAACCGCTATATAATTTAGCAAACGATAAATGGTATCAAAAATAATTAGGGTAAAATGTGTTATAATACTGATAAATAGCTTAAAAGGCGGTTAAAATGCTAAAAATAATTGACTATTTAACAGGTGGCGACTTGCGCTCAATTAGCCGAGTAGATCAATTGGTTAAACAAATCAACAGCCAAGCAGACTTTGATGAATTGTTTGACTTTCTAAGCGCAGCAGATCGCTTAATTGCAATGCGCGCTGCCGATGCCGTTGAAAAGATAACGCGGCAACGGTCTGATTATTTAACTGAACATAAGGTACAGTTTATTGATTTATTGGCTAATGCCAAGCAAAAAGAGTTCAAATGGCATTTAGCGCAGCTGGCAAGCAGATTTGACTTTAGCGGCAGCGAATTAGCTACGGTCTGGCAACAGCTACAGTATTGGCTAACAGATAGTAAAGAAAGTAAAATCGTTAGAGTCAATGCCTTGCAGGCACTCTTTGATTTATCGCGCGATAATGGCTATTATCAAAAGCAATTTGCCGCTATTGTCGGCCAGATTAAAACCGATGCAGCACCGTCAATTGCGGCAAGATTAAAAAAACTCAATTATTAATGGCGCTACTTTACCCAATACTTGCTACCGTCGGTATTGCGGTCTAAAAAACCATATTCGATCAAATACCTGCGAATGGTAACATGGTCGTCAAAAATACGCTTTAGTATGCGGTCGACCTCTTTTTCTGTGTAGCGTTGATTTTTTCTAAAGTTTTTACAAATTTCGGTCAGTACGATAATTTTCTTTTTCTCTTTGCGAGGAAACACGCGCAGCTGTCCGTTGTCGGCAAAGGCGGTTTGCAGTGTTTTTTGGCGCTCTTTTTCGGTAATTACATAACGATCATCAATTGTCGTCGCACTATTATGCGGCGCGATAAGCGCCACTTCATCTTTACTGGCACTTTTTTTGAGCAGGTTCATTAAAGCGATATAAACTTTGGCCTGCTTTTCTTTTTCTTTAAATCGAAAGCGATAATTTCTGATAGTTGAAATTGACAGTTTAAGCATTTTGGCAATGTCTTCATCACAATGACCGCGCTGCATTAACAGCAATACCTCTCTTTGATTATCACTGATGCCGTTATACTGTTTATCGAGCTTGATTAAGTAGTCAAAAATGCCTTGGTGCATTTGTTCAATATGTTGCTTGATCATTTTGGGCGCAGTATAGTACTGTTCGTTGCAAGGGTATACAACGCCATCTTCATAACACGCATCACAAATAATACAGTGATAGCAATTATCTTCGTCGTTAAAATAGTAACCCTTAGTTATTTCTGCGACGCTTAAATGCCATAGTGAATCCATAAAGACCTCCTTTTACTTTCTAAAAGCATAACACATAATAAAAATAATTGCAAATATTAATATAAATATTCGCTTATAAGTAGATGAAAAATGATTTTGTTTATATTTTATCTAAAAACAAACAATCATATTAAATTGGCATTTTTTTATCAAAATGGACGAATCTTTTTTAAAAATATTTAATGCAAAATAGTGTGGATTTATCAGAAAAAAATGTATATTATAGTCAATGAATGGCATGTTTCGCTTGCTATTTTTCGTAAAAGTGAATGGCATCATTATAGTATTTGTAACTTTTACAATTTGGAGTAATGGTTCTTGTATTTGGTTTCAGCCAATTTTTTGGCTTAAAAGGAGGTAAGTATGAGTGATTCAATTATGCAAGTTGTCAAGGTTCTCAATGGTCATGTTTGGAATGTGTTGATGTATGTGTTGCTTATTGCCGGTTTATATTTTTCGTTTAAGTTGAAATTTCCGCAAGTGACACGACTGGGGGCAGGCTTTAAGCAGACATTTGGTGGCATGTTTTCTAGAAAGGAAAATAAAAAGGGAACGATGTCTTCATTTCAAGCCTTGTCAACGGCAGTTGCCGCACAAGTAGGCACAGGAAATGTGGCTGGTGTGGCTACCGCAATACTTGCCGGCGGCCCCGGTGCAATTTTTTGGATGTGGGTTTCAGCATTTTTCGGCATGAGTACAATCTTTTGCGAAGCGGTACTCGCTCAAAATTACCGACAACGTCGCGACGGCGATTTGGTCGGTGGCCCGGCTTATTATATTAGCGAGGGTATTAAAGGTGGCTTTGGCAAGTTTTTAGCGGGCTTTTTCTCAGTTATGATTATATTGGCATTGGGCTTTATTGGTAATATGGTGCAGTCCAATTCAATTGCCAGTGCGGTCTGTGAAGTATTGCCGGTACCCAATTACGTCGTTGGCATTATCATTGCTGTATTGGCCGCGCTGGTCTTTTTTGGCGGCATGCAACGGATCGCTAGCTTTGCCGAGATGGTCGTTCCGGTGATGGCGTTTATCTATATCGTCGGTGCAATTATAATTTTGATTATGTTTGGCAACCAATTGCTACCAACACTTGGACTAATTGTCAATAGCGCTTTTAACGGTCATGCTGCTGCTGGTGGTATCGTCGGGGCAACGGTAAAACTGGCAATTCAAAAGGGTGTTGCGCGTGGCCTTTTCTCTAATGAAGCCGGTATGGGTAGTACACCACACGCCCACGCTGTTGCCAACGTTAAGCACCCTGCTGAACAGGGGCTTACCGCCATCGTCGGCGTGTTTATTGATACGGTATTAGTTTGTACGGCGACGGCACTGGTCATTTTAGTTACGCAGTCTTATCTCGATCCGACCTTAAAAGGCGCAATGGTGACACAAGGTGCTTTTAAGATCGCCTTTGGTATTTACGGTTCTATTTTCTTAGCAATTTGTTTGACATTCTTTGCCTTTACAACCGTTGTCGGCTGGTATTATTTTGGCGAGTCTAATATCAAGTATTTATTCGGTCACGCCGGTTTAATGCCTTATCGGTTGCTGGTTTGTTTATTTATTATATTGGGCTCTACTTTTAAGGTCGACTTGGTTTGGGAGCTGGCCGACTTGTTTAATGGCTTTATGGTATTGCCGAATATTATCGGTCTTTTTGCACTATCCGGCGTGTCGGTAAAGCTCTTAAAGGATTACGACAAGTGTAAAGCAGAGGGCAATATTTATTATGATTACCACGTTAAATAGCGACAGCCGCTATAACATTGCTGGATGGTAGCAATCGTTGAGGGCATAGTAGTAAAATTTATTTAGCAAATAACAATCAATCGCGTGGCAATGCTGCGCGATTTTTATGATTAGCGCTGGTTCATCCCCTAGTATAGACCAGTCTATCTAAAAAAAATTATATTGTTACCGAAAGTTATCCACTATTTGTGCATAAGCTGTGGAAAAGTTTTGATTTATCAACTTTTTGCTTGATTGACAATTTTGTCATTTTTCAGACAAATATATATATGATTGGTTACTGAATAATTATTGTCAAATAATAAAACAAAAATAGTGCAAATATAGCGCGTTCGTTTAGTTCCTATGTTATAATGGTAAATATTATTACAGGTCACATTTGGCAACTTATCCACGAATTGTGTATAAGTTGTTGATAACATTAAGAAATTTGGGATAACTGATGAAAAAAAACGATCCAATCGGCGTATTTGACTCGGGTTTGGGCGGTTTAAGCGTTGTGCAAACGATTAGACAACTGCTACCCAATGAGTCGATTGTCTACTATGGTGACAGCCAAAATGCGCCTTATGGCAATAAGACGGTTGAACAGGTGCTGGCATATAGTGAGCAAATTGTTCAAACGCTATTAGACATACCGGTTAAAGCCATTGTCATCGCTTGTAATACGGCGACCAGTGCCGCTGCCGATTACCTTAGAAAAAAATACCCGGAGACGATTATTATCGGCATGGAGCCGGCCATTAAACCGGCTTTGCAGCAAACCAACGGCAAAATCTGCGTTTTAGCGACTGAAATGACGTTGCGAGAGGCCAAGTTTAACCGCTTAATCGCGCAGCTGGCAGCGGCAGACCGCACTGTCAAATGCCCGGCGCCACAATTGGTTGAATACGTCGAATCAGATGCCGCTGCACGCGCTGATTTAACTGAGCTACTCGATCAAATCGTCAGCACCGAAAAGCAAGATGTTTCGGCCGTCGTGCTCGGTTGTACGCACTATCTATTTGTCAAACAAGCGATTCAAGATTACTTTGCTGAGCAAGTTGCAATTTTTGACGGCAATAGCGGTACGGTATTACACTTAAAAGAAAAACTGATTAAAAACGATTTATTAAACGACCAATTGACTACAGCCAAGCTGACAATTTACAATTCGGCCGGCCGGTCGATGGTTGCGCGTAGCTATCAAATATTGGAGCAAAAATGAACGCTAAACAACAAATTGAGCGCGTTACACAAGAGATTGTGCGCCTACTACAAAATGGCGAATTTAACGCCTTGCAACAGACGATAATCGAACAAAAATACCTCAGCGAGAGCAAGTCGATTGATTTGCGCCGAATGGCTCGCCAACAGCATAAGCCGATCAAATTGATTAAGCGCGAAATAGAAAAAGCCGATCATAAATTATATCGGCTTTTAAAGGCAAATTTAGTTGATGCCGGTGATGAATTAACAGCTTTTTACCAAGAATTAAAGAGTGCTGAATAGATTTGCTATTTAGTGTTCTTCGCATGTCACATCATTGGCTTTGAGTGCGAAATAGCACATTTCATTTTCATCTTTAAGATGCTTAAAACCAAGCTTTTTAAGAATGTATATACTACGCAGATTTCTGGCTGTTGCATCGGCGTAAATTGTTTTTAAATTTAATTTATTGATGCCGTATTTAAGGATTAGTCTTTCTGCCTCTGTGCCATAGCCTTTGCCCTTTACAGAATCATCTCTTAAGACAATACTTAGTGTGGCGTGGGCATTAATGAAGTCAATGTACTTCAGCTGGATTTCTCCAATTATGGTTTGTTCACGATAAATACCAAAAATCTGTCTATTCTTTTCAGCGGTTTTGAGCGAGTAGTAATCATCTATTTTTTTTTGATCATAGGTAAATGTGTCGTAGGTCATTTGTACATCGGCGACATAGGCTTTATAAAATTCGTGACAAGCTTCTCTCGTGTAGGGTTTTAATATCACCAAATTACCTTCAATGATTTCATTTTCAAATTTCATTATTGCTCCAATAGTAAAATACAAAAACGCACGACACGTCTAGCATTGAGCTAAATAGTCTTTTAAGCGCATTAGCCCCTCACTGATGTCTTCTAATTTGGCGGCATATGACAATCTGATAAAATCGTCGTTGCCAAAGGCGATACCGGGCACCAGAGCGACTTGATGTTTTTCTAGCATATCATCACAAACTTTTAGTGACAGCGATTGTTCGTCGACTTTAGAGCGGTAATGGCCAATGTTGACAAAGATGTAAAAGGCGCCGTCCGGTTGCACAATTGACAAGCCCTCAATTTGCTTAATAATGTCTATGGCAGCGTCACGCCGCTTGCGATAGACTTTTTTCATGGCGGCAATATCATCGGCGCAACTATCTAAGCCGGCAATTGCAGCGTGCTGTGCAATCGTGCAGGGGTGCGATACCAAATGACCTTGAATGGCGCCCATCGCCTTTGCGATTTGGGGCGTACTGGCCGTGTAACCCAGTCGCCAGCCGGTCATCGACAGCGACTTACTCATACCGTTGACGACGATAGTCTTTTCTTTGATCGCGGTTGATAATTGGGCGACTGATGTAAAACTATCCAAATAACAAATGCGTTCATATATTTCATCGGCAATGATGAAAATATCATGCGCTAGGCAAACCTCGGCAAGGGCCAGCAGCTCAGCTTTGCTATAAACCGCACCGGTCGGATTAGACGGATTATTGATAATGACAGCTTTGGTTTTGTCGTTGATAGCCGCTTTTAACTGCTCGGCAGTCATTTTAAAATTATTGGCAAAATCACTTTCGACAAAGCGAGGCACGCCGCCGGTCAGCTTGACCATTTCCGGATAACTCAACCAGTAGGGTACCGGAATAATAACTTCATCGCCGGGGTTGGTGATAGTCAATAGCGTATTGGTTAACGAATATTTGGCGCCACTCGATACGACTATTTGCTCTGTGCTGTAGTCAAGGTCGTTTTCACGCTTTAACTTTTGGCAAATCGCCGTGCGCAGCTCGATGTTACCGGCGGCTGCGTCGTATTTGGTATAATTGTCATTAATGGCGGCAATGCCGGCCGTTTTAACCGCTTGCGGCGTAAAGAAATCGGGCTCGCCGATGCTTAAATTGATCACCTCAATGCCGGCTTGTTTCATCTGCTTGGCCTTGGTGCTAATCCCTAAGGTCAGTGAAGGGGTTAATGATTGTACTCTATTTGCTAACATCTGACACTCCTCTCCTTGAAAGTTGTGGTTTGTTTTATTGTTTATGCTAAATTTAGATTAACAGAAAAATGATAATAAATAAAGAGGGTTTGCTTAAATATTATTTGTAATCTTAAACGGTTAGACTATTTTTTTTTGGCATTTTATGTCATACTGTTATAGAGGGATTATAGTTCGTAATGAAAGTGAGTTAAGTGATGTTTAATTATATAATCGGTATTTTGTTTTTTGTGATATTTATTAACTTTGTCGTTTGGTTTTGGTGGCAATTATTGCGCAGTGTTCAAAGACGTGGTTAACAAGAGGCGAACTGATGACATTATTTGATAAATTAAACGAGCGCATCGCGCGCGAGCGCCTGTCAGCCCATATGCCCGGTCACAAGTATAGGGCATTACACGATGCCAATTGGTATCAGATCGATACGACAGAGGTCGATGGCACCGATAATTTGTTTGCAGCCGACGATATATTAAAGCAGTCGATGGATGACATCGCGACAATTTATGGCGTGGCAGCCTCGCGCCTGTTAATCAACGGCTCAACCGTCGGCTTATTGGCGGCAATTATGGCCAATAGTCAGCGCGGTGATACCATTTTAATTGGTCGCGATTCACATAAAGCGGTCTTTAACGCCTGTCAACTGGGCGAACTAAATTGCCAAACGGTGCTGCCTAAATTATCGAAAGCTGGTCTGTCGCTCGGCTACGACTGTGCTGCTGTAATCGACGAATTAGAAAAAAATAAAGCGATAAAAATCGTCGTATTAACCAGTCCGAGCTATTATGGCTATACCACAGACGTCAGTCAAATCGTCAACCTGCTTACGGCGCGCGGTGGCCTTTTAATCGTCGACGAGGCCCATGGCGCCCATCTTAAGTTTTGTCAAAACGGTGGCAGTACAATTGATCAGGGCGCGCACATTGTCGTGCAGTCGGCTCATAAAATGTTGGCTGCCTTGACGCAGTCGGCGCTTTTACATTACAATAAAGGGCTC
>PDWI01002639.1_pt1 | contig 26610 bp, 18 predicted proteins | sample 1430891 | NCBI WGS metagenome assembly PDWI01 (sample SAMN01162508, study PRJNA174530) | Oral metagenome, whole genome shotgun sequencing project. | biome: Marine environment; feature: Marine mammal; material: Swab sample of the gingival sulcus; isolation source: swab sample of gingival sulcus...
CTCATCATTTCAGGACCTAATGCTGGGGGGAAATCTGTTTGTCTCAAAACTGCAGCTTTATTACAATATATGTTACAGATGGGAATTCCTATTCCTGTACATCAAGATTCTAAAGCAGGAATATTCAGAACTCTAGCAATAAATATAGGAGATGATCAATCCTTAGAGGATGATTTAAGTACTTATAGTTCCCACCTTTTTCATATGCAAAACTTTTGTAAGCTTAGTTCTCCTCACACCCTCTTTTTTATAGATGAATTTGGAGCTGGTACAGAGCCTGAACTGGGAGGAGCTATAGCGGAAGCTCTACTTAACAAATTTTTGGAAGCTAAAAGCTATGCTATCATTACCACTCACTATCGAAACCTAAAACAATATGCATCTGAACACAAAGGGGTGGTAAATGGAGCTATGCTATATGATAGAGCTCAAATGAAACCTTTATTTCAACTTGCAATAGGACAACCGGGGAGCTCTTTTGCCATTGAAATTGCTCGTAAATCAGGCCTGCCTAAAGAGGTTATTGAATATGCAACACAAATTGTGGGTAAAGAGCTGATTAATTCTGATAAATTTGTGCAAGACATTGTCCGTGACAAAAAATATTGGGAGAAAAAACGAGATAAAATTCGTCTCAAAGAAAAAGACCTAGAAAAAAGTATTGAAAAATACGAAAAAGAATTAGCAAAAATTCAATCTTCCAAAAAGGATATACTTAAAAAAGCTCAAGATGAAGCACAAGCTCTAATCAAAGAAAGTAATGCGAAAATAGAAAAAACCATACGAGAAATAAAAGAAAATAATGCAGAACGAGAAAAGACAATCCAAGTTCGCAATAATTTAAGACTATTTTCGGAAAATAACTTTACCGAGACAGAGTCTCTTGACAATTCTGAAGAAGAACTCAAAATTAATAGAGAATTAGAGAAGATAAAAAGAAGACAACAACGAAAAGCTGAAAAAAAATCAAAAGCTCAAAATACCATATCCCCTAATAAGATTGCAGCAGCACCTCCTCCTTTAAAAGAAGGTGCATCGGTTATTTTCAATAACACTTTTGAGGGTAAGCTTATCAAAATCAATACCAAATCCGCTATTATAAGCCTTGATAATGGTATTGAAATGACTGTTGCGCTAGAAGAAATACGAGCTATAAATTCCCCTATAAAAAAAGAGAAGCTCCAAAATAGCAGCAGTAATGTGTCTGATATTTTGTATGAAAAGAAAATGCAATTTAAACAAGAACTTGATGTTAGAGGAATGCGTAGTACAGAAGCTCTACAAGCTGTTGAATTATTTATAGACGATGCTATACAAATCAACTGCAAACGAATTCGTATTCTTCATGGGACAGGAACAGGAGCTTTAAGAATGAGCATTCGGCAACTCCTTAAATGTAAGCCCTATATAGAGCGTTTCTTTGATGAAGATGTGCGATTTGGAGGTGCGGGTATTACTATCGTTGAACTGTAAAGAACTTTTTTACATATAACAAAAAGAGGTATAGAGTCTTAAAGTCTCTATACCTCTTTTAATTTAGCTAAAAGGTTAAGAAAATATTAACGTACAAATTTTAGCACCTTTTTCTCTCCTTTAACATTTACTCCGACTGCAATACAAATCCCCTTAGGAAGAGCTGAAATATTCCATTCTCTACCTTTTGAACTAGAATATAAAATCTCTCCATTCATATTATAGATTTGTATTTGACGTAAATCTTCTGTAGTAGATAAGATTTCTTGAACAGGGAAATACATCAAACTTTGCTCATTTATCACCTCTTCTACAGCAGTAATGCCTTCAGCAGTAACAATCCAAGCTTTATTTTTTGCAATTGAAATATCTGATTCTTTTGTTCCCACATTATAAGATATATCTAATTTTTTAGCCCAGTCCTTGTTATTATCGTGAATTTCTACATTTTTCACATCTGGAAGCTCTTGCATAATTTTATCTAGTTCGACTTTCGTAAAATTATTATTGGCAATATTTAAAGCTTGTAAATTCTTATTCTTTGAAAGGTCTAGTTGGGACAACTTATTATGATCACAGAATAATTTTTGTAGATTTTTCAAATGAGCAACTTCTAATGATGAAAGTTGATTTGAACCACATTCTAGCCAAGAAATAGATTTATTCACACTCAAATCTAATTCAGATAAATTATTTCTATCACAAATTAACCAGAATATACTCTTTTGATTACTTAAATCGAGAGTAGATAATTTGTTTCCTCCAACTTTAACTGTATTTACCTTCTTATTCTTACTTATATCTAGTTTGGACAATTGATTGTTTGTAAGTAATATTTGCATCAAATTAGGTAACATTGAGAAGTCAACTTCTGTTAACTTATTATTCTCTAGGTTTAACCATTTTAGAGCTGTATTCTTACTTAAATCAATAGAAGGAAGTTGATTGCCTTGTAAATATAAGTTTTCTAACTTAAGATTATTCTTCACATCAACTCTTGTAAGCTTATTGTTGATCATTGAACAAGTAACAAGTTCTACTAAGGTACTTAGATCTACACTTTCTAGTTCGTTATTTCCACAGTGCAACTCATATAAGCGAAGATTTTTACTTAGATTAAGCTCTTTCAATTTATTGTTACTACAACTTAAATCCTCCAAATTAGGAAGAAGAGATACATCTATTGTTTCTAAACGATTACTATCACAGTCTATTTCAATTAATTTAGATTGTGAAGGAAGAAGCAATTTTTCAACTTTATTATTAAAGAATTTTGCTGAAGTAAGTTGTTGCATTGAAGAGCAATCCAATGTCCCTTTTATTTCATTTCTTGCACATTCAAAGGCTCTCATCTTAGTATTCTTTGAGAGATCTAGTGCCTTTATACTATTTTCACTACAATAAAGACCTACAAGATTTGGACAGTGTGTAACATCTAATTCTTGAAGTTTATTACCTCCAAGGAAAAGTTTAGCTAGAAGAGGAGCCTTATTGATTTTGATAGCTGTAACCCCAATACTTCCAGCTTTTAAGATTTGAATTTTATCCCCATAGATCTTTATGGTTTTAGCTTTAGGTGTCTCTTTTATAAACTTCGCACCTTGATAGGTTATTCTATTTCCATCCCCCCAGTCAATATCAAAAGAAGTTCCACTTCCTCCTCCAAGACCAATTTTCACCATATCAGTAGTAGCAAATGTTATACTTATGTCTTCTTGAGTAACAGGTGTTGTTACTTCTTTATACTCATAAGCACCCTTATCAATCTTTGCTCCATTTACTCTTTCATTTCCTGCAAAATCTACTGGAACAAGAGTTGCATCAACATCTTCTCCTTTATCAATAAATTCACTGCCCTTTTCAAGTGCATAAGATAAAGCTAATAACATCTTTGTTCTTTCGTCTGAGGGTTCTTTCCATCCACTTTCTTTAGCTGGAGAAACAAAATTAGATTTTGCAACGTCTTTCCCTGAAATTGTATTAAAAACTTCTACTTTAGCAGCATCTGCCACTCCTTCAAATGTGTAAAGATTAGCTCCAATTTTGTCATTATTTGATACACAATCTTGACTTGTACAAGCAATTATTCTACCTCCATTTGATGCAATACCTCCACATCTATCCGATGTTCCACAATAAGCAACACAAGAAATTATATCTCCTCCTTCATTAAAAATAGAAGCTCCAACACCTCCTCCTAGAGATTGTAAATACTCTGAAGCACAAGCATAGCTATTTGCCACCAAAGATTGACGAACAGTTCCTTTCATATTAAAGATCCCTCCTCCTTTGATAGATCTACAATTTATGATTGTTGAAGAAAGAACCTTTGCTTGATCGCCATAAATTCCTCCTCCAGCTCCTGCATAACAATTATCAAATTCACAATTTTCAATACTTCCTCCAAGAGCGTATACACCTCCCCCCATATCAACTGCTACACAATTTTTAAAAGAACAGTTTTTCACAGAACCATTATCAATATAAACACCACCTCCTCGAGCTGAAAGAGTAGGCATAAGTGTCATATTATCTTCAAAACAACAGTCTTCTACAATAGCTTTTTTAGCCCCTGAAAGAATACATACTGCTCCTCCATAAAACACAATATCATCTCGTGTTGTTTCAATTGATGTTGTCGCATAATTATGTTTAAAAATACAATTCTTAACTTGAATGTTACCACTGGCCATTAGTCCGCCTCCTCCAGCATAAACTTTCCAAACATTTGCATTTCCATTCTGAATTAAAAACCCATCTATTTGGGTAGCTTGAGAAAATGGTGTTTTTCCACCATAAACAACATGAGAAGCATTTTTCTTGTTACCCTCTACTTTCCAATGGTAACGATAAGTTGTAGTTCCATCAATTTCTCTTGTCCAAATATCTTGTACATCATCATCTCCATCTAATATGGTTAAATTTACGAAGTCCCATTTTTTACCTTTGGCTACTCTTTTTCTAGCATTTTTATCGGTTTCAGTTCCTTCAAACCCCCCATATAAAGAGACGCCATCTTTGAGCTGAAAAGCTCTTGTTGTCCTTTTTCTTGATTTAATTAGTTTTACAGGTTTGTAAGTTCCTTTTGCTACCCATACCTCATCACCTGCTTGAGAGAGGTCTATCATTTCCTGAATATCTGCCGAAGCTTTTGCCCAAGACGAACCATCTCCTGTACCATCTGTCTTCACATATCGAATTGTCTGTGCAGATAAAAGCAGGGGAAATAATCCTAGTAAAAAAAACAAAAACCAATGTTTTTGTAAAGATGTAAATTGTTTCTTCATAAATTATATTCTATAAATATTAATATTCTTTTAACTAAAATCAAAGACTGTTTTGCAAATATAACAAAAATTCACTCTTTTACTGAAAGAAAGCCAATATTCCTCACTTTTATGTAAAAAACAAGAGAAATTTCCCCCTTTATATAAAAAAAAGAAGAGCCAAATTTATATTTAGACTCTTCTTAAAAAATATTTTATAAAAATATCTATCCTAATAAAACAAGGCTTATTGCCATTATAAACATACCTATAACAAGTCCATAAATTGCATGATGATGTTTCCCATATTCCTTTGCTGCTGGAAGCAACTCGTCTAATGAAATAAAAACCATTATTCCCGCAATCATTGCAAAAATGATGGCATAAATTGTGTCATTAAGAAAAGGAGCTAAAAGAAGATAGCCAATAACAGCTCCTACAGGCTCTGCAAGTCCTGAAAGAAATGATATCCAAAAAGCTTTACGTCTATTTCCTGTTGCATAAAAAATAGGAATAGAAACCGAAATCCCCTCTGGGATATTATGTATAGCAATAGCTATTGCTATGGGAATCGCCAATTGTGTATCTTTTAAGGCGACTAAAAAAGTCACCATACCTTCAGGAAAATTATGAATAGCTAAAACCATAGCTGTTAATAATCCTACTTTTAAAAGCTGCGGTTTAAATAAACTTTTAGACTCTTCGTTTTTTTTATCCATTTCTTCAATCAGATGAACTTCGTGTGGATTCTCTCCATGGGGACGAAAGGCATCAATTAAAAGGATTAATAATATACCTGAAAAAAAAGATAAAATAGAATAAAAAGTACCCAGTTTATTACCATGTTCTATGGCAAGTATTTTTATTGAATTTGCAAAAAGTTCAACAAAAGAAACATAAATCATCACTCCTGCTGAAAAACCTAAAGAAAGAGATAAAAACTTCGTGTTCGTTCTTTTGGCAAAAAATGCAAGAGCACTACCAATTCCAGTAGAAATCCCCGCTAACAATGTAAATGAAAAAGCTATCCAAAACTGTGTATCCATAGTGTTTATTTTCTCCTATAACAAAAGTAAGAATACTTATACAATAAAGACTAACCCTTTCAAAGAAAAAGCTTTCTCAAAAATTTAAATTGAACACTCAGAGGCCCATAAGAATGCTCGTAAGCCTTGATTAGGATTTCGTTTGTCCAATTTTTCTAATAAATCTAATAATTTATAAGCTTTCTCCTCTGGACAAACTACCAATAAAGCACCATTACGAACAGGCCAAGCATGAGTGCCTAAATGAGGGTCTCCTGTATTAGATCCTGAACCACAAATTTCACTCCATTGTGTATAACCTCGGAGACTTAAGCTTTTTAATTGCTCCAAGACCTCTCTTTCTAAAACTTGATTAAAACTTATAAAAACAATTTTTTCAGATTTCATATTATAGTCTTTTTGCCAACTTTTTCCTCCTTCTTTTCATTTTTCTATTATGAAAAGATGCATATATAATAGGAATTAAAAATAGAGTTACAAAGGTAGATATTGAAAGTCCAAAAGCCACTGTAACACCTAGTGGCTGCCATGTTTCAGATCCTTCTCCGATACCTCTTGCCATAGGAATCATCCCTAATACCGTTGTTAATGTAGTCATTAAAACAGGGCGCAGACGACTACTCCCTGCCAAAAGAACAGACTTTCGAATTGCAATCCCTCTTTCCCTACACAAGCGAATATAGTCAATCAGCACAATTCCATTTTTTACCACAATTCCCACTAACATAATCGCTCCGATAAATGCAATAACACTTAATGGTACTTGAGTAACTGAAAGCCCCACAATAACTCCCGTAAAGGCAAAAGGTACTGAAAACATTATTACAAAAGGATCCGATAGACTCTCAAATTGTGCCGCCATTACAATGTAGACTAACAAAACAATTAAAACTAACAAAAGGGATAAGTCCCCAAATGACTTTTGTTGCATTTCGTAGGTTCCTCCAATACGGCAAGTTATCCCTTGGGGAATATGCTCCTCTTCCATAACTTTTTTTGCAGCAAGAACTAGATCTGACATTGCAATCCCAGGTTTAGCTGTCAAAGACAATGTAATTACTCTTTCTCTATCCTTCCTCTTTATTGATGGAGGTGAATACACTTGTTTAAAATGGCCTAATGAGGAAAGTTGAACCGATTTTCCATAGGGTGTAGCTATAAGAATCCTATCTAAAGCTTGTAAGTGATTTCTATATTCGGGAGCTAAATGAACTAAAATCTCATATTCTCCTCCTTCTTCTCTATAAAAAGAAGCGAGTAAACCTTTTATACTTCCACTAATTGACTGAGAAACAGAATAGGAAGAAAGACCATTTTTAGCTAATTGTTGTTTATCAAAAACAAATTGGTATTCAGGAACGTCTAAATCTTGATCGTTATAGATTTCTGAACAGACTTGTTCTTCAAACAATCTATTTTCTAGACTTTTGGCAATTTTACTTGTTAAGTTTAAATCATATCCATAAACTTCTAAGGTAACAGGAGGTCCTCCTCCTGCAGGTCCTCCTGCCACTTTTACTGTTGAGGACTGAATCCCTGTTTTTTCCGCTATAAGTTTACGTAATAAATCTGCAATTTCAAATGCCGTTCGTTCTCTTTCTGTTGAGCCTTTTAAAGAAATATTTAAATCTGCGACATTCTCTCCCCCTCCTCGTATTGTTGCATAAGCATTTGTAACATCTGATATTCCTAACATAGTAGTGCAATTCACAATCTCTGGGAATTCATCCAACATCTGCTTTGTTATTTTTAAGACTTTTTCTCTTGTCTCTTTCACATTTGTTCCTACAGGCAAGGTTATTTGAGCTTGAATTTCTGTACCATCCATATCAGGCATAAAGGCTGTCTTAACCATCTTTCCCATAAATATTGAAATTATAAAAATGACGATTGCTATAAAAATAGAAAGGCTACGATGACGTAAGCTCCAAGAAAGAGCACGAACATAAATAGACGTTAGAGAGGTAAAAGAAGATTGAAAAACTTGTTTCTTATTTTTTTCTTTTTTTCTAAGAATATAAGCACACATTGCTGGAGTTAGACTAAGAGCTCCAATCGTTGACACAATCATTACAATACTTATAATCCAACCTAACTGACGGAACATAATACCAGCCATTCCCCCTAACATTGTCAAAGGCAAGAATACGGCTAACATTGTTAGTGTTGATGCTACAACAGATATGGCTACTTCATTCGTTGCATAAATAGCAGACTCTTTCGGACGTCCTCCCTTCTCAATATGATTGGTTATATTTTCTAGCACGACAATAGCATCATCCACAACCATACCTATCGCAATTGAAAGAGAACTCATTGAAATAATGTTTAAAGAGTTTCCTGAAAACATTAAATAAATAAATGCACTAATCAAAGAAATAGGAATTGTCACAACAATTATAAAAGTTGCTCTCCATCGTCCCAAGAACAGCAATACAACCAACATTACAACAAAAAATGTAATAAAAATTGTATTCCCTAAACTAAATATGGTATCCTTTATAAAACGAGAAGTATCTAAGGTTGTCTCTAATTCAACATCCTTTGGCAAAGAAGCTTTTATAGACGGAAGCAAATCTGTTATTCGGGATGAAATTGCTACAGAATTTGCCCCACTTTGCTTTGTCACAATAACGGCAGCACTTCTTTCTCCATTCAAATAAAATTCTTGTTGCGATTCTGGAGATGTATCTTCTACTCTTGCAACATCTTTTAAATAAACAATCTTTCCATTTTGTTGCTTGATTATAATATCTTCAATCTCCTTAGGATCTTTTATTTCTCCATGTATTCTAATAGAAAAATTCTTACTCCCTTCAAGCACTTTTCCTGCAGGAGTATTATTGTTTTCAGCAGCTATAATTGCCCGAATTTGGTCTATTGTTATATGGTAAGCTTCTAAAGCAAAAGGATCACAATACACCTGAATTTTTCTCTTGATAGAACCTGAGACATTTACTCCTCCGACTCCCTCAATTCGGCCTAATGGATTGGCTACTTTTTCTTGTAATATCTTATCTAATCCTTTAGAGCTTTCTTTGGCTTTAGCTACAATAATTTGAATTGGAATATCGTCTGTTGTAAACTTATATATAGCAGGACGACGCACTGCTTCCGGTAGGATTTCTGCTAAAAAATCAAGTTTATCTCTAACATCATTTGTAGCTTCCTCCATATCTATCCCTTCATTAAACTCTAATCGAACGATAGATAAACCTTCCTTACTATCACTAACAATATGTTTTTGATTGGCAATCCCATTTAAAACATTTTCTATAGGCTTCGTAACATTATTCTCAACATCTATAGGTGAAGCTCCGGGATAAGACGTTAAGACATAAAGTTGCCCTAATTCTATATTAGGTAATAAATCTACAGATAACCTCTGAAAAGAAAATAAACCAAATAAAACGATTCCTATAAATAGTAAAACCGTAGTAATTGGTTTTTTGACAGCAGAACTATATAAACTCATTTTTTATCTTATTTTAGGACTTTACAGAGACCTTGGCTCCATCATATAAAAGAGTTGCCCCTTCTTCAATTATAAGATCTTCATTATTCACTCCCAAGAGAACTTCTACACGCCCTCCTATTTGAACACCCAAAGATACAGACCTTCTTTTTGCTCTTCCATTTTTAATAATAAACACATAAAAATCAGAAGTTCCTCTTTGACGTAGCACAGATTTGTCCGAAATAGTTAAAACTTCTCTTTTTTCAATTTCTAAAGAAGCGTGAGCATACATTCCTGATCTTATTTTATGGGTCTTATTACTAATCTCAGCTTCGACAATAAATGTATGCGTAGCTGGATCTATGCTTGGATAAATAAGAGAAATACGGCCTTCTACCACTTCATCTCTTAAGGCTGGGATTTTTAAAGAGACCTTTGCTCCTTTTTTCACTTTTACAAAATAACGCTCAGGAACGTTACAACGAAATTTTAAGATATCTATGTTTTGAACAACAAATACAGGTAGTTGAGGATTGCATACTGCTCCTTCATCATAGTTTCTTGCAGTTACTACTCCTGATATCGGGCTCTTTAAAATTGTATTCTCTTGAACTTGTAAAAAAGAATTTTCTGCCAATTCAAAGCCTTTATTCCTAGCTTCAAACTCCATTTGAGAAATCCCTCCTATTGCATATAATTCTTTTGCTCTTTCAAAGGTTTTCTTTGCATCATTAAACTGCAATTCAACCCTATCCATTTGTTTAGAATCCATCCTTGCCAATATCGTTTCTGCTTTTATAAAAGCTCCAACTTCTACATTTAGTTCTACAACTTTCCCTGAGATTAAGGGTAAAACCGAATAACTCTCTTGAGCTTCTAAAAAAACGGAATATTCCTCTTTCTCTTGAAAAATTTCTTTTTTAGGGGCTGAACTTGTAACAGGGAATACCTCTTCTTTCTTATCTTCATTTTCACCTTCTGAAGATGTACAAGATTGATTTAATGATAATAAACTACCAATTAAAACAAAAGGTAATAAAAGAGTAGAAATTGTATTTTTTTTCATTTTATTATGTCTAATATAATTAGGAGTTTAGTAGAATGCTTGTTCTCCTTTTATTTTTCTTAAATCTATTTTTGCCACCAAATATTCATATAAAATCTGATAACAATTTAATTGTGCTTGTAATAGAGCAATATTTGCTTCTTGAGTTTCTAGTAAAGTCCCCTCCCCAATAGCTAAACGGCGTTGAGCAATTTTATATCCTTTTTCCGCCGTTTTTATTGTTTTCTCTGCAATCTTATAAGCTTCTATAGAACGTTTAATTCTATTTTGATTTTGCTCTAGAGCTATTTTTAATTGATTTTCTGTCTCTTTTCTTTGCAACTGAAATTGTAACAGCTCTATTTTCTGTTTCTTTAAACTAAAAAACTTCCTTCCCCCTGAAAATAAAGGAAAAGAGAGTGAAATATTAATTATAGAAAAAGGAGACCAAAGGCGAGAATTATTTAAATTAAAAGAATTACTTCCAAAGTTATAGATATATCTTCCTGAAAGGGACAAAGTGGGGATAAATGCAAGACGAGAGATGTCTACAGCTGATTCTACTAAAGCCTCTTGTTTGTTCATTTCTCTTAAAGCTGAATTATTTTTAAGAGGCTTCTCTTCTTCTTGAACTTTCTCCATCAAAAGCTCTTCTTTAAAAGAGTCTAGATTTTCCTCTAAAAAAAGACTTAGTTCGGGATCAAATCCCATTAAGATTAATAGCTGCTTCTGTGCTAAACGGTAGTTTTCTTGCAATTGTAAAAGATTTGGTTTTAAATTATTGACCTGCACTTCACTTCTCAACAAATCATACTCAGAAACAAGACCTTGCTTAAACTTATTTGATATTGATTGATAACTATTTAAGGCATTTTGATAGTTTTGATCAAAAACTAAATATGTTTGACGAGCTAATAAAACTTGCAAATAAGCCTTTTGAACCTCTGCAATCTTATTCACTTTAGATGTATTTGCCTTCTCAACAGCTAAAGCTAAACGCTCTTTACTCATCTGTATACTTTTCCAAAGTTGAGGATGTACGATTGGCATTGAAAAAGAAACTCCAGCTTGAATATTGTGAGTTCGTCCCATCTCTATTCCTCTTTCAGCCTTATCTCCAAACATACGAGCTACTCCAGGAATTCCATCAAAATACATTACTTGTTTCTTGATTGTATAACCATAATTTGCAGAGGCATCTATCTTGGGAAATAGCTGACCAATATTTTCTTTATAGGCATAACTTTCCTTTTGTATATTCCAATCCGCAAGCTGTAAGGTACAATTTTGCTCTAATGCTTTTTCTACAGCTGTTTGCATAGATACTTTTATACAGCCTAGTTTTTGAAAATCTTTTGATTCTCTCTCTTTTACTAGCTCCGCATCTTGCCCGTTAACAACAATTGGCAAAGCTAAAAACGTAAAAATTGCAAAGATAAAAGTTAGAGAAGTTTTTTTCATAAACCAAATTGTACATTTTTGTTCTAAATAAAAACAAATATAATACTTAATAAAAGAATTTGGTGAGTGTTTTTATAAAAACAGTGCCAACTAAAAAGCTTGAGGTAAAGATGAAGATACTAATCCTACACTTTCTATTCCATAGGATAAAGAATCCCGAGATAATGGATATAACAAAAAATTATACCAGCCACTTGTAGGGAATGAAATAACTTTTGGAAAAGACGTTACTTTTTCATATAAAAGAGCAGCTCTTTCGGAAGTTTTATCTGAAAGATTTAAGATAATCGTATCTCTTCTAACAATCTCTTTATTATTATACCAAACTCCTAAAAACTTGTGTGTTTTTCTTGTACATAAATTATTATAACGAACAACAAGAGAGAAATAATAAGGAGATGTTGATTTCGTATTAACAAATGAAAAACTTATTGGATTTTTGCTATACCAACCTCTAGGATCAACTTCTTTAAACGAAAACTGTAGGTCATCTTGAACCGAGCAACTTGGAGCAACAATCAATAGCAATAAGAAGACCAATAAATAAGTATAGCTCTTTTGCTTCATATTATAAATCAAGAATCTTCTTGTTGTGACTTGGAGACCTTTTGTCCTTTATGAAAAGAGGGCTTTGAATTTTCATTCCGGACAAAATTAGCTTCTCTTCTATTGTTCCCTTTGTGAGAATAAGATCTTCGATCTTCCTTTTTCCCTTTTTTATTTTTGTTCCCCTTTCTATCTTTTTTGTTGAGGATAGAATCAAAACGATGAAGAGAATTCTCCTCAAGAATATCCGTTGAAGACTTTTTCTCTTCTTCTTGTTCTTCCTTTAATACAGGAGGATAAATCCCTTGACGATTCATCTCTATAACCTCTTTGGCTCTCTCTGCAGATATTGTTACAACTTCTAGAACTCCTTTTTGTTTTCTTGAATACGAAACTTCAAGACGCATCAAATCTTTTTTAAAGAAATAGTATTCTCCCTCTTCGGTTTGCAATGACACCTCCCTATCAGGCATAAACTTTTGAGCCTCCATATAAGCATTGACTTCAAAGTTGCCACAGCATTTAAGTTTTGCACACTGACCTGTCAATTTATCGGGATTTAAAGGTAGACCTTGAAAACGAGCTGCTGATGTATTTACACTCTTAAATGAAGTTAGCCATTGAGTACAACAAAGAGGACGACCACAAGGACCAATCCCACCAATTCGCCCTGCTTCTTGTCTTGCTCCAATCTGCTTCATTTCTATTCGAACTCGAAATGTATCTGCCAAAACTCGAATCAATTGACGAAAATCAACTCTACCATCTGCAATATAATAGAAGATTGCCTTTGTCCCATCTGCCTGATATTCTACATCGCCAATCTTCATATCCAAGCCAAGACTATTAGCTATGCGACGAGATTCAATCATTGTTTTATGATCTAGAGACTGAGCATATTTCCATCTCTCAATATCTTCAGAAGTTGCTAGACGAAAAACTTGACGCACTTTTTCTTTTGCTGCATCATGCAACTTTCGGAAACGAAGAGAAGCCAAGGTGCCTGTAAGTGTAACATAGCCAACATCCATCCCTGGAGAACCTTCCACAGCAACAATATCTTCCTTATGTAATTCTAGCCCCCTAGGATTTATAAAAATTTCTTTACGAGTATTTTTAAATTGAACCTCTACGTACTTATTTTGTTGTACTTCTTCTGTCAAATCAGACATCCAATCATAGCTTGAGAGAGGACGTTTTCCACAACCTTTACATCCCTTCTCAGTAAGAGAACAACCTATTTTCTTAAAATTCTCTTGTGCCATGAGTTCTATCTTATTCCCTTATTTTATCGAATTTGTTCTGTAAAGATAATAGTTGTCAAACAAAGAGCCTTTTAATTTAGATAAAGATTTTTCTTTAAATTTCTTTAATAAAATATATTTTTGCATATAATAGCAATAATATATAATTAAAATCTATTATGAATCCAACTAAGATTATTCAAACATTATTACTTTCTTTAAGCATCATTATAGGTGCAGCTTCGTGCTCTGCTCCAAAACCTGACATCAAACCTATAAAATCCGAACCTGCAAAATCTTCAGCTGTTGTTGGGAAATATAAAGGAAATTTTGAGCTTATTGCTGTGAATATGAGTCAAGATAAACGTGAGATGACTATTGAAATCAAAGAACAAGAAAATAAAAAAGCCAACTTAGTTTTTGGAGATTTTAAAGCTGGAATGGGGGGAGAAATTGGTAGTGGAATACACATCCCTGATATGGAAGTTTTTAAACAAGAAGATAACACTTATAAACTTATACTAAGTAAAAGAGTACAGTCTACTTTCCTTTTAGGAGGAGTCAAAAAGAAATTTCTCATTGAAGGTATAGCTCTTATCAATGGAGATAATATAATTGTAGAAGCAACTTACAAACCAGGTAGAGCTCCTCTTGATTTCAAGCTTAAATTTAATGGAACTAAAATAAAATAAACTATGAAAAAAATAATTTCTTTGGCTATTAGCCTTTTACTCGTATCTCTCGCATACTCTTGCACGCCTAAACCTACTCCTAATTCTAAAATCCAAGAACCTAAAAAAGAAAAGGAAAAAGAAGGGGATAAAGAAAAGGAGCAACCTGAAGAACCTAAATCTGTATTAGACGCAGTAAAAGGAAAATATAAAGGAACGACTATTACAGAAATGACTCTAGGAAAAACGGATCCTGTAGAACTTGAAGTAGAAATTGTCCCTCTAGATGAAAAATTAAATACTGTTCGTATCATTTTGGGTGACTACTCTAGTTATATGAATCCAGACAATCTTGTCAGTGGACTCAAAATTGAGAAAGCTAATGCTTCTAAAGAAGGAGAAAATACTTATAAACTAGTCTTTGGGGAAAGCAAAGGAAAGTTTACTGTTGGAAAAAAGGAACGAGAATATACTATATATGAAGGTTCTGCTGAAATTACTAATGGTAAAGAACTCACCCTTCATATGAAGTATACTCACAATCGTATGCCTGGAGATGGAGATATGCTTATCAAAGCTTCTAAAATAAAGTAAACACCCTAAAACTCAAATTAACTATGAATAAAAAAAATATTGGCTGGAGTAAATATATTATTGCAAGTATAATACTTTTACTCAGCCTTACTTCTTGTGGGAAACCTGATATAAAAAACATCTCTGATATTTCCTCTTTTATGGGAGTTTATGAGGGGACTTTAACTGTTCTTATGAATGGGAAACAACAAAGTCACACCCCTATAGAATTCACAATAAAAGATAATGGTAATAATACTGCAAGTCTTGTTCTTCCTGATTTCCCTGGGATGAATGGATTAATGGTTTCTAAAATAGTAATTCCTAATCTTACTTTCTCTAAAAAAGGAGAAAATATTGCTCTTCACTCTGAAAAAGCAACGATCAAAGGATTTATGAAAACAGAGTTCTCTTCAACTGTTGCCTCTCAAGGAGAAATAAAAGATCAAAATTTAGATCTAAAGGTGCAATGGGTAATTCTTGAAGCTCACTCTTTTATCCTAGAAATAAAAGGTAAAAAAAATTCCCCTAATAAATAATTTTATATGAAAATTTGGATTAAAGTCCTAGTCCCTTTACTAGGACTAATTTCATATACTAGCTCTATAGTAGCACAAAACAATCTCACATTAATAGATAGCATCTACAATATGGAGACCGTTGTTGTTACCGCAACTCGCACTCCTAAATTACTCAAAAATGCCCCTGTAATTACTGAAGTTATTTCCGCTAAAGAAATTGAAAAAGTTGATGCTACAGATATGCAAGAGCTATTAAGTACGCTACTTGCAGGAGTTGAGTTCTCTTTTGCAATGAATCAGCAAAAGATTTTAAATTATCAAGGTTTTGGAGGCAACAAAGTCCTTTTTCTAATTGACGGTAATCGTATGGCGGGTGAAACAATGGACAATACCGACTATAGCCGAATGAATTTGGACAATGTTGAAAGAATTGAAATTGTAAAAGGTGCAGCTTCCTCTCTATATGGTTCTCAAGCAATGGGAGCTGTGGTTAACATCATTACTAAAAAACCTAAAAAAGGAATTTCTGCAAATGTTAATGCTCGTTATGGTGCTTTTAATAGTCAAAGATACGGTGGTAATATTTCTTTCCGAAAAGGAGCTCTATCTATAGCGACTTCTGCACAATACAACTCTATTGATGAGCAAAAGATGAAAAATATTGGAGACTTTGATAAAGTTGATGCTAACAGCTCTTTTTCTCTCAAACAAAATCTTCTTTATACTTTTTCAGAGGACTTAAAATGGAGAGCTTCCTTGTCTACATTTAACAGAACTCGATACAATAGCCCTACTTTAAATACAAAGTATTATGGAAAGAATATATCTACAGGTGTAGCATATCAAATTACAGAAGATGATAATCTTGATGTGAACCTTTCTTTTGACCGATACGAAAAGAAAGAATTTACACCTCTAAAAAAATCTGAGACTTTAACCTATGTTAATGATCAATATATTCTTAGACTCCTTTATAACCATATATTTAATGAAGATATGAGTCTTATCGTTGGAGGAGATGGTATGAGAGACTTCCTTTTTTCCTATCAATTTGAAGATGTTGGACAACACCGTCAATATAGTGCTGATATATTCTCTCAGTTTGACTGGAATATTACTGAAGATTTAAACCTTCTGACAGCTCTTCGTTACGACTTCTTTTCTGCAACAAAGGCTCAATCCATTACTCCTAAACTAAGTTTAATGTATAAAGTTTTACCTTATCTTAGAATTAGAGGTTCTTATGCTTCAGGTTTTAGATCTCCTACGCTTAAAGAATCTTATATGGTCTTCAATATGAACAATATGTTTATGATCTATGGTAATTCTAATCTGAAAAGTGAGTACAGCCATAACTTTCAATTATCTGCAGAATATGCTCGTAGACAATATAATGCGACTCTAATACTTCATCATAGTATTATTTCTAATCGTATTACTACTCAATTTAACGAAAATAGGAAAGGAATTAATGGAGAAACTTCAGGTGCTTTAGAGTATATCAATGTAGATAAAATGCAAATAAGTGGACTTGAAGCAAGTGTTTCTGCTCGTTATGCTTTTGGACTTTCTGCAAGACTTTCTTATGTTTTCACCTATGAGCATAGTCCTAATACGGATGTTGGTGTAAAAATATCTCCAACTCGCCCCCATTCAGCGGTATTGCATCTTGAATATGGAAAGAGCTGGAAATACTATGGTTTTAATATCTCTATAAATGGACGTTATCTTTCTCCAACTACTCTTTTTGATTATACCGGTCAAAAAGATGCTAAGGGAGCTCCTATATACAAGGAGAAACATTACGAAGGGTATCAATTATGGGATATGAATATCCAACAAAAAGTTTGGAAAGGAATTAAACTTTCCTTAAAAATCAACAACCTTCTAAATTATATTCCTGAGTTCTATGGAAACAATTCTCCTGCAACAACAGGTATTACATTATTAGGAGGAATATCTCTAGATTTAGATCAACTCATCTAAATCTCATTTGTAGGGGCGTTTTTATTTGAACGCCTCTACAATATTCTTTTTTTAGTAAAAAGGATGTTTTTCTAAAGGCATTTTGGCTAAAGGATGATAGTCTCCAACCAATCCTATAGGTTGTATATGACGAATTGTATGCACAATCTCAATACACGCCTTAACCTCTTCTAAACCAAAGCCCTTTCCTTGAATAATATTCTTATAACTTTCTGTATGTAGATCTGTGAAACCATCACTAAACTCAAACTCTTCTTCATCTATTTTTATAGAACGATAAGTTCTCAATCCCTTACTTCTAATATCTAAAGGAAGAGTATTCTCATTTATACTTAGGAAATAGCGAACTCTTGCAGCCTCCAAATCTAAATATCCTGCACAACGATCATGTGTTAAAATGTGGACTTTATTCTCTTTAATAGATCCAAAAACCCATTGTAACATATCGTAAAAATGCACTCCTATATTGGTTGCAATTCCTCCACTCTTCTTTTCATCTCCTTTCCAAGAAGTATAATACCAATTACCCCTTGAAGTAATATAGGTTAAATCTACATCAAAGACTTTCCCCTGCTCTTTTGCTTGTTCTACTTTCTTTTTTAAAGCGATAATAGAGGGATGAAGTCGTAATTGTAGTATCGTGTTGATCTTTCTACCTGTATCCTTTTCTATCTCCATTAAAGCATCTATATTCCAAGGATTAAGGACAATAGGTTTTTCACAAATCACATCTGCTCCTAAACGTAATCCATAACGACAATGAGCATCATGAAGATAATTAGGAGTACAAACAGAAAGCCACGAAATTTGCTCTGCAGAACCTTTTAACTTTGTATTATGACGATCAAACAATTCATATTCCGTAAAAAATGAAGCATTGGGGAAATAACGATCAATAATTCCAACACTATCAAACTTGTCATAAGCAGAAATTAAATTTCCCTCTATTTCCTTTATTGCTTTTAAATGTCGAGGGGCAATATAACCAGCAACACCTATTATTGAAAAATTATTCATTTTATTTATCCTAATAAAAAAATAAGAAGAACCATCTTTTTCAACAACAGTCCTTCTTATTCTACTACATATATCCTTTTCTTATTTACTGATAAGATTGTATCACTTTCACAAGATTATCGATAAAAATATTCGATGAAATAGCTAATAAAATAACTCCAAAGAATTTTCTAAGAGCATAAATACCTCCATCTCCTAATACTCTCTGAATAATACCCACAAAACGAAGCATCAGAAATATTAAAACAATAATAACAATCATTGCCAATGATATATTTGTATATGAATTTCCTGATGAACGGAGGGTCAACAAAGTTGTAAAAGTAGCAGCTCCTGCAAAAAGTGGGAAAACTAAAGGAACAAAGTTGGCATCTCCTTCAGGACCATCATCCTTAAATATTTGAACTCCAAATAACATTTCTACAGCTAAGACAAACAAGACAATCGCTCCTGCTACAGAAAATATTTCTTGACTAATATCAAATATTTTCAACATTGGTTCTCCTATAAACAAGAACGCAAAAAATAAAATTCCCGACCAGATCGTTACCTTCAACGGATTAATTTTTTTCTTTTTATGTTTTAGATCCAAAACAATAGGAATAGCTCCTATAATATCAACAGCTGCAAATAGTAGGGCAAAACAAGCCCCTATAGCTTTAATATCAAAACTTGATAAATCTGCAATTAAATGCTCTAACATAATCCTTATTTCTTTTTATTTTCTTTCAATTCTTATTTTATCCTTCAAAGATACTACTTAAAATATGGATACAATCCTTTATTTACGTTTTCGAATGTTTTTCTCATCTCTAATATCACAAGCACCTTGACATGAATTGCATTTCCCTTTTTCAGCTTGTTTTTTTGAAAAAATATTTAAAAACCATTTTATTGTAAAAGCCAATGCTAGACAAAGAATTAAAAAAGTCAAGATTTTTTGTAGCATAACTTATATACTTTATGAAAAGCCTAAGAGCTTTCCTCCCTGATATACTAAAAATGATACAATCCAAGCTAAGCCACAAGTATACAACATAGAGAAAATTCCCCACTTATAATGACCTGCTTCTCTTCCTACTGCTACAACTGTAGCGATACAAGGGAAATAGAGTAATACAAATAAAAGGAAACTTAAAGCAATCAAGGGTGTAAAAGCTTTTTCTCCATTTGCTTTTCGTTCATTTTTTATTCGCTCTGAGAGTAGGTAAGTCGCTTCATCTGAATCATCTCCATTTCCCATATAAATTACGCCAAGAGTACTTACAACAATTTCTTTAGCAGGAATTCCTGACAACAAAGCGATACTCATCTTCCAATCAAAGCCTAAAGGGGCAAGAAGTGGCTCAAAAGCTTTCCCTAAAGAACCTAAATAAGATGCCTCTTGTTGCTCTATTGTAACTTTTTGTTCAATCTTATTTAAAGCTTCTTGTAAATCTTCCTCTGAACCTTTCCAATCAGCTGTAAGCTGACTTATTTGTTCGTCCTTTTGCTTCATAATCTCCTCTCTTGGGAAATAACCTAAAACCCATATAAAAACCGAAGCTACAAGAATAATCGTACCCATTTTCTGTAAATAATCTTTTGATTTTTCCCACATATGACGAAGTATAGATCGCCAAGTTGGGATACGATAGGGAGGCAGTTCCATTACAAAAGGAATATCCTCTTTAGAGAAAAAGAAACGACGAAAAATTCTTGCTAAGACTACTGCTAATACAATCCCTGTTAAATATAATATAAAGAGAATAGTTCCAGCAGAATTTCCAAAACATGCACCCGCAATCAAGACAAAAACGGGCAATCTCGCTCCACAACTCATCATAGGAGAAACCAGTATAGTAATCTGACGACTTTGTCTACTCTCTATCGTTCGTGTAGCCATTATTGCTGGAACATTACATCCAAAGCCCATAATCAAGGGAATAAAAGACTTTCCATGCAAGCCCATAAGATGCATCAACTTATCCATCATAAAACTTGCTCGGGACATATACCCTGTATCTTCCATCATTGAGATAAAAAAATACAAGATCAAAATCTGAGGCAGGAAGACTATTACCCCCCCTATCCCCTGTATAATCCCATCACAAATAAGATCTTTTAAAGGACCATCATTCATCAAGCTATTAACAAAAGAAGAAAGGAAATTAACCCCTTCCTCAATCCAGCCCATAGGATATTCACCCATAGTAAAGGTTATCTGAAACATTGCATATAAGAAAAAGAGGAATAGGGGAAATCCTAAAATTGGATTTATCAATATTCTATCAACTTTTTCTGTAAAGGTTCTAGCAACTCTTTTTCTTGGGAAGAAAGTCTCTCTCAATGCGCCTGATATAAAGCCATAACGAGCATCCGTTATTCTACTCTCTATGTCTTTTTTCTCTTGTGCTAATAAAACGGACTCTTCATATCGAAGTGCAGAAAGTATAAAATCTCCATTTTCTTGCCTTTTTATACTCTCTATTATTTCCTCATCACCTTCCAAAAGCTTGACTGAAATATAGCGACTGGATAAATTTATCCCTAAATCTAAATGCAAATCTATTTTTTTAGATAAACTGGCAATGCTATCTTCTAACTCTTTTCCGTAATTAACTTGAGCTCTAGATTCAATGCTTGTTGGAGATTTTGCCCTTTCTATAACTGCGTCGAAAAGATTTTCTATTCCTCTAGCAATTCTTCCAACTGTAGGAATAAGAGGTACATCTAACAATTGTGATAATAAGGGAATATCTAAACGAGATTGACTTTTTTCAAATTCATCAAACATATTGAGTGCAAGTACTAATGGTAATCGCATCTCTTTCAATTGCATCGTTAAATATAGATTTCTCTCTAAATTACAAGTATCAACAACATCTATAACAACGTCAGGCCTAGTCTCTAAATCCGTTAAATACTTACGAATAAATAATTCATCAGGACTATAGGGAGACAAGGAATAACTTCCTGGTAAATCAACGATTTCTATGGTATATCCTTTGTGCTGAAAATAGGCTTCTTTGGCATCTACCGTTACTCCACTATAATTACCTACATGCTCATGAGCTCCACTTGCCAAATTAAAAAGTGAAGTTTTTCCACAGTTTGGATTTCCAACAAGAGCTACTCGTATTTTTTTTCCTCTCCCCTCATCTAAAATAGCACTTTCTCTTCCTTTCCAAGATAAGAGGTCAGAAGACTCTCTATCATTCTTTAATCCAGTTTCTAAAGAATTGCCCTCTTCTTTGCCTCTCTCTTCGTTATTAAGAAGAGAGACTTCCACAAGCTCTGCATCTTTTCTTCGTAAAGAAACATTATAATTCATTATCCTATAATAAATAGGGTCTTTTAATGGAGCATTCTGAACGACTTCTACACATTTCCCTTCAATAAAACCCATTTCTAAAATGCGTTTTCGGAAAGCTCCTTTACCATATATTCTGTGGATAATTGCCTTTTCCCCAGTTGGAACTTCGGATAATTTTAATAGATTAGATGACATTATATTTAAGTCTATAAATAAATCCTATTAATGCAATAGATATTTAAATTCTTCCTTATCTCTTAAAGAGGCAAATTCATAATCTGATTGTAAATATTCTGCTAAATTAGGATCTCTTCTTAAAGCTTCTCTCAGGAAATTCAAAGCTGCCTTCTCATCTTTCATTCTTTGATATACAAGAGCTTTTAAATAATCTGTTGTTGCATTATCCATCTCTATAGAGGATAATACTTCTAAGGCTTTTTTATAATTATGAGTTAAAATTAAAGCAATTCCAGCATTATTACTTCTCGTCTTTCCAAATGTTTCTACAGCCTTTTCATATTTTCCTTGTTTTAGATAAAGAAGAGCAAGAACCTCATTCTCTCTTTCAATATTAAAGCCTAAAGAACTTCCTATGAGCTCTTCTGCTTGTCTGAGTTTATTTTCTTGTAAAGCAATAAGTGCCTGATTAAAACGAATCTCTGGAATATTGTTTACACTTTTTGCTTTTTCATACAGCTCTTTGGCTTTTAGCATATCTCCTTTTTCCAAATAAATTGAAGCAATATTGGTATAAGCTCTTGCATCCTTTGGAAACATTTCTAAAATCTTAGTATATACTGCTAATTTTTCCTCATTTTTACTCTGTAAGGTTGCTGCATATAAAAGTTCTTCTAGAGATAGAGTTTTTATATTATTCTTTAACAGTGAACGGATTTCATCATCACTTTTTCCTATTGTTTCTACGTTTGCTATAATACGTGAACGACGTAATCGAGGCAATATGTCCTGTGCTAGTTGATCATAAACGACACTAATATTACGTATCTCTTGTTCTCTTTCTTCTGGATCTTTATACATAGATAAAACTCTTAAGATGAGTTCTTTATCCGCTATATCACTTGCTTCAACATAGCTACGAAAACCTTCCCAGTCCTCAGCTGTATAAGTACTTGTAATCGTGTAGTCTCCCTTAATTCTTTGCTGTATTGTCTTTTTAGTAGCAGATTCTCTACGAAGAGATAAATTTTCATTTAACTCAAGTTTTCCATCAGGTGAAGCATAAGACTTAATCTCTATATTCACCTTTTGATCCTTCCTCTGTTTTGCCTCTAATACTTTCTTTTGTATTTTCTTTATATCCGATTTGTTAATCTCTTTATCTCTAATATCAGCTTGTTGAATCAAAAAATGAATATCTGCATTTACTCTCTCTTTTATAACTTTTTGAAACTTATCTTGAGCTACAATAGGACGTACCCCATTAAGATCTGCTAGACTTACGACAGCACTTAATCCTTCTGCCATCTTAACATCTGGAAGCTCAATCTTTTTTTCTCCAATTTTTGCAATAAATGTTAGATACAATTGACTTTCTAATTGTCGTTTATCTTCATAATCAAAAGAAGAGGTAAACTCAACTCGTCCACCCTCTTTATAATCAACAACATAATTATTTGCAAACACTTCCTCTCCTTGAATTTTTTGTCCTAAGCCCCAAAGCTCTCCTCCGGGATAACGCAATACGGGAATAATAGAAACTTCAGCTTTCTTATCCATCCATTTCGCTGGGACCTGTATCGCTATAGAAACTGGGATTTTCGTCCCAACAACTTCCATTGGCTTGGGGTGTATTGTAAAATCTTTTGATGATAAGGGGTGTAAACGGCTAGAACAACTGCAACTAAAAAAGATTATAGTAACAAATCCTAGAAAAAGAGAGACTAATTGACGATTCATAATTCTTATTTTATCTATTTATTTTTCTTTATATATGGAAGGATATATTCTTTTCCTACTATCAATGACAAAAGTAGAAAAAGTAAAGCAATTGCCAGTCGTGCAATAATTTCGGTAACAACTATAGAGCTCGGTGCAAATTGAAATGTAATCGTATGCTCCCCTTGAGGAACAAAAAGTGAACGCAAAACATAATTTGCCCTAAAGATGTCTACGTCTTCTCCATCAATGTACGCTTTCCATCCGTAAGGATAATAAATCTCTGAAAATACAGCCCATAAATCCTTTGTAGATGATGAATGATATACAATCTTATTAGGAGTATATGACTGTACTTTAATATTTGCGGTTACATCATCTATAGGAGGCGAAGACGGTAATTCCCTTTTTTCATAAGTCCTATTAATTATAGCTGTAGCTCTAAGATCTTCCCTGTTCAAAGCATCCATTTCTTCTTGAGCGGTATTAACCTGCTTTATTTCTTTTACAAACCAAGCTGAACCAAAGGCATTCTTATTATAAGCTACTGTTGGCTCTCCCGTATTTTGATTAGGATAAATTATATAACGAGTATTGAGCATATTGATAACCTGTTCATTGCCTTTCATCAATTGATGCTCTATCAAGTCTTGATAACGTTGCAATTTAGCTGCATGATAGCCTCCAATACTTCTATGCCAACGACTTGTACTTGCATCATTAAAGCTATTTACGGAACGATTCCAAACTCTATATCCCAAATCTTTATCTGCTAAAATCAGTTCGTCTGCTTGTGTCTTGGGTGCAGCCATTTGCTCTACTTTTTCTGAAGGGATAAAATGGTCATCATTAAGATATCTCTTATCTATCATCCATAAATCTCCAATTGCAAGTAAAGAAACTAGTAGTATGAAATAAGTTTTGGGAAGTTTCTTTATGTAGAAGAAATAACTGAGTAATAGAAATAAGGATAGTAAGATTAATGAACGTAGTGCATCTTGAGATAGCAAATTGAGACGTATTGCCATTAAGGCTTTCTTAAGCCCTATATATTCTGCTCCTGCCATTGAACGAAACATTTCACTTTCATAATTGCTTAGACCATTCCCTAAAAAAGAAGGAAAAAGATAGACCAAGAATAAAAAGCTAATGGGCAAAATAATAATTGAAATAAAAATCTTCTTATTTCTAAATAAAGGAGAGGGGTCTTTTAAAAACTCAACAAATCCTAAAATCGCTAAAATCGGAATTGTAAATTCTACTATAACTAATATAGATGAAACTGCCCGAAACTTATCATACATAGGGAAATAATCTATAAAAAAATCTGTTAAAAACATAAAATTATGCCCCCATGAAAGCAGTATCGCTAAAATTGTAACAGATAAAAGAGACCACTTTAAAACACCATGAAGTAAACAGCAAGACAAAAGAAATAATATAAAAACAATGACACCCACATAAACTGGACCTGCTGTAAAAGGCTGTTCGCCCCAATAAGAACTACATCTCTCTAGAGTTGGTCGATACATAGGAGATTGTTCTTCTAGTAATTCTTTCTCTTTAGCGAGACTTTCACTAGCACCTCCACGAATATTAGGAATAAGAAGACTTAAGGTCTCTACTTTTCCGTAACTCCATTGTGTTATATAATCCTTATCAAAGCCCTTTTTCTCTCCTTTTTGAGCAATATCTACAAGTTCACTTCCCCCTCTATTGGTCTCTTGGGCATAAGTGTAAGTATGATACAATTTACTTGTATTCGTTGCAATCCCTAAACATCCTGCTAATAGGACTACTCCTGTTGCTTTAAAAAAGGCTTTCATTGTTTTATTACGATAAGCATCAATCCCCCAACCAATAAATAGAGCCATCATAACAAATAAAAAATAATAGGTCATTTGTATATGATTTGCATGTAGCTGTAAGGCTGTAAATAGAGATAAAAAGAAAGCTCCTCTTAAATATCGCCCTTTATAAACCCATATAAAACCAGCAATTGTTGGGGGAATAAATGCTAAGGTCATAAGCTTCCAAATATGACCTGCTACAATCAGGATAATAAAATAACTTGAAAAACACCATGCCAAACTGCCTAATACAGCTATTTTATTCCCTATATCTAAAGATTTTAACAATAGAAAAAAGCCCAACATCATTAAAAATAGGAGATAAGGATAATCTCCTATAAAATCTAAAAGAAATCTCAAAGAATAAAGCGTACTTACACTTTCTAAAACTTCCGCAGATGGAAATGTCGGAGCAATCTGATACATAGGCATACCTCCAAAAAGACTATTTGTCCAATAAGAGATTTCTCCTGTCTCCTCGTTGTAATCCCTAACATCTTGAGCTATACCTGAAGCTCCTGCTCCATCTACTTGAAAAAGTTTTCGCCCCTCAAAACTTGCTGGGACAAAATAAGCGCTTGCAATGGCTATAAAAAGCAACAAAACTCCTAAATAGGGGACAGAGCTTTTTAAGAATTTCAATTTATTTAATCTATGCTTCATATTCTTTTAATCCTTGTATTTTTCACTATCAGTTAAGAAAAGACTCTCTACTTATTCTAATCTACTTTTGAGAAGAGACTTTTCATTGTTTTTAATCTTACTTTTTGTAAACAAAGCTCTAAGAAGCCCCGTACCATAGCCTATAATTTGTATAAAAGAAGAGAATATAGAGAAAAAAGCAACGGATAAAGAGTGAGTTATACGGAAAGCATCTACAAAAAAGAGAATGGATAAAAGCAATATTAAGCCCCAAGCAATCCCATAATAGAACCCCATAAAAAAAAGGATAATAAGTCCTATGGTTGCGAAAGAGGGTAATAAATGAATTAAACGCAAACTCCCCTTATGCTTTTCTGTTATAGATATACGAGCTGCTCCGAATTTATGTACTTGCTGAAAAAATTTCCCAAAAGACACTCTCCTTTTATGATAAACAAAGGCTTCAGGAAGTAATACCGTCCTTGCTCCAGCTTTATGAAGACGCATACTAAAATCTAAGTCTTCCCCATAACGCATATTTTCGTCAAAGCCATTTAATTGCTCATAGAAACTTCTTCGACATCCTAAATTAAAACTCCTAGGGTAATAATGACTAACTCG
>PDWI01002985.1_pt1 | contig 26610 bp, 19 predicted proteins | sample 1430891 | NCBI WGS metagenome assembly PDWI01 (sample SAMN01162508, study PRJNA174530) | Oral metagenome, whole genome shotgun sequencing project. | biome: Marine environment; feature: Marine mammal; material: Swab sample of the gingival sulcus; isolation source: swab sample of gingival sulcus...
GATCTCCTGAGAGTTATGGTTTTGATAAACCATAATCACGGGAGGGGAGGAATTGCTAAGCATGGATCAATATGAGTTTATCAGGACAGCCAATCGAGTTTATGGAAAGAATATCAATGAATTATCAGGGATGACAGGTCATTCGCGTAATACAATCAAGAAGGCCCTTCGAGAAGAGTTCGGTGGTTACCGGGTACGTGAGAAACAGCCTTTTCCGGCGCCTGGTCCGTATCTGGAAATCATTGATGACTGGCGGGTTACGAAGCTGAAATTGACTGGGGGACAGCCACTGCTGTCATCGGAGACAAACGGACTGTAATAAAATATTTCTGCATGTGCTCAAAGTATTCAGGAAAACACTTTGTCCGAGCTTATCCCTGCGAGAGACAACGTAACAGTGGAAGTGGTCAAATTTGGGTTAGCACAGGTGGTCAATTTTAGGTTGTCATTTCGAGATGGATATATTAAATATCAGAACAAAGGGGGACAAGGCGTAGATCCATATACCGGGAGAACAATTTCAAATACTAAGAGTCATTATCCAATATATTAGGTGTGAAATTATGGAGGCATTGCAAATATTAGTTGGTTTAATCATAAAAAAAGTTGAAGTCCTTCAAGACTATGTTCAACTCATTTTTTCTGATAATACGATTCTGAATATATTCAACAAATACCAGTATGACGGTAGTTCAGTTTTAGTTCTTGAAGGAAAGAAACTCGTGTCTGCCATAGAGACAAAAATTAAAATTGTCTTCGAATTTAAGGACAGCGGAAAATTAACAGTGAGTTTACTGAACAAAGATTATAATGGGCCAGAGGCAATAGAATTAATACGGGAAGGTGAACCATCGGTCATATGGCAATAATATAAGCCTCAAAGAGGGGAGTGAAAAGAACTGGTAGGGCAAAAAATAAAATGAGACCTGATCCTAACGCTCAGGGTGACCATACTGTCATAAAAGGTGAATGGGGAATACAGGGCAAGATGTCCCAACTCCTCATGTACACGGAAAAGATATTCCTGGCGGTGTAAGACCTGCAAGACCAGATGAAATTCCATAAACGCTATCGTGGATAATAATTATGTACACTATTAAATGGCTTCAAGAATATTTCGAAGAATGTTGTAACGATGACTGGGAACACACTTATGGAATAAAGATTGAAACGTTAGATAATCCTGGATGGTTGGTTGATATTGCCCTTGAAGATACAAATTTAGAAGATTTTACATTTAAAACAGTCAGAATTGAAAGAAATGAAAATGGGTTGAGTCGATGGAGTAACAAGGAATCGTCTCCGTACTCGGGCTCCAGCCCGGCGAGAAACATGCCGGGCTTCCGCACCTGCGCGCGGAGCCGGTCTGATTTGATATTTATTCCCACCCAGCCACCCTTTAAATGCGGTAGCGTCTGTCTCCTTGGGCCTCCACCCGCCAAAAAGCGCGGCGGGTTCCGGCACCTGCGGGAACAGCCGGTCTTTATTTCCTGATTATCCCGGATTTTGGGGAGGGCTTCGATACCCTCCCAAAGAAGCCGGACAGACTGTTCGATTCGGTACCAATACATGGGGTCTTTACCGATAATAATATCAATATGTTGTGATTTAATCAGGCTCCTTCCACAATGATTTGAGCTGCTCCCTGTCACGCTCCCCAAAATCCGTTATAATCAGCTTTTTTCTCATTTCATCGCAAAAGGTATCAAATTGGTTACGAGCTGACCGGTGCAAAATATCTACTGCCTCATCTTTGTACCGGGATGGAGAAAACGCGGCGGATGAAAATCCCGGGTGCTTAAATCACCTTGTTCAGGGGATATTCAATGATGCCTTCAGCGCCGTTTTCCATGAGCAGGGGAATCAGCTTCCGCACCACACCGGTTTCCACCACGGATTCCACGGAAACAAAATCACCGGCGTGCAGTTCGGCCACGGTGGGGGCGTTCAGGCTGGGCAGCAGATCCACAATGGACTGCAAATTTTTCCTGGGCGCGTTCATCTTGATGCCCACCATCTTTTCGCCGCGCAGGGCGCCTTGCAGCATCAGGGCGATCCGCTCGATCTTTTTCCGCTTGAACGGATTTTTCCACGCAGTTTTATTGGCGATGAGCCGGGTGTTGGTCTGCATCAGTTCGTGGATGATTTTCAGGCCGTGGGCCCGGATGGTGGTTTCGGTTTCGGTGACCTCCACAATGGCGTCCGCCAGGCCGGAAACCACCTTGGCCTCGGTGGCGCCCCAGGAAAATTCCACGCTTACGTCGATCTTGCGCTCGGCAAAATAGGCCCTGGTGAATTCCACCAGTTCCGTGGCGATCCGCTTGCCCTGCAAATCTTCCAGTGTGCGGATGCCGGAATCGCCGGGAACGGCCAGAACCCAGCGGGCCGGACGGGCGCTCACCTTGGAATAGACCAGATCCGCCGCCACATGCACGTCGGACCTGTTTTCCGCAATCCAGTCCTTGCCGGTGAGGCCGGCGTCCAGGGTGCCGGATTCCACGTAGCGGCTCATTTCCTGGGCCCGGCAGATGGCGCAATCAATCTCGTCGTCGTCGATTTCCGGAAAATAACTCCGGCCGCTCACGCTGATTTTCCAGCCGGACCGCCGGAACAGTTCAATGGTGGCGTTCTGAAGGCTCCCTTTGGGCACCCCCAGTTTCAGCTGTTCACTCATTTTTTATAAACCTCCGCAGGGTCGAATACGGGATCGCCCATGATTTCGATCTCGTTTCCGTTCAATTTTTTATAAAAACAGGAATAACGACCGGTATGGCAGGCCGCACCGCCCACCTGCTCCACCTTGAGCAGCACGCTGTCGTCATCGCAGTCCACGCGGATTTCCCGGACTTTCTGTACATTTCCCGAGGTTTTCCCCTTGGTCCAGAGGGTTTTGCGGGTGCGGCTGTAATAGGTGGCCAGCCCGGTCTCCCGGGTCACGCGCCAGGCCTCTTCGTTCATGAAGGCCAGCATGAGAACCTCGCCGCTTTCATGGTCCTGGGCAATGGCCGGCACCAGGCCGTTGCCCATCTTATTGAAATTCAGGTCGAAATTCAGTTCGTCGAAATCCAGCTCGCTCATGGCTCCTTACCTTTCGTAAAAAAAATCGGGGGGAATGGACAAATTCCCCCCGCTGACGTAAACAGTATTTCTTAACGCCAAACCGTCCGCATGTCAAACCCTTTTTTCTTCCGGGCTTGCCACGGATCAGGATATCTGATAGCAGAACCGGATGGATTCGCATCCGAAAGGCCCAGGGACCGAAATGCCGGCATCCGCGGCAGACCGGCGCGGGGAAACACCACGCGGATCCCAACCGGATCTCCGGGAGACGGTCATTTAAGGAGAAGGTCATGACGGAAAACACGGATCGTGGCGGAGGACCGATGCGCTTGATATGGCGGCTGATATTCTGGTCGGCGGTCCTGGCCTTTTTTGTTCTCATTGCTGCCGGTATCGGGGCCTGGGCCGCCTGGCGCCATTTTTCCGAAAACCTGCCCGAGATTACCAGCCTGAAGGATTATCGTCCGCCCCTGGTCACCCGTGTGCTGGCCGATGACGGGCGAAAAATCGCCGAATTCTACCGGGAACGCCGGATCCTGACGCCTCTGGAGGAAATGCCGGATCATTTGATAAATGCCTTTGTATCGGCCGAGGACGCCCGGTTTTACGAACATCCCGGCGTGGACCTCAAAAGCATTGTCCGGGCCGCTATCCGAAATTTTGAAGCCGGCGGCGTGGTTCAGGGCGGCTCCACCATCACCCAGCAGGTCGTCAAATCATTTCTGCTTAGCCCGGAAAAACTATATGAGCGGAAAATAAAGGAAGCTATCCTGGCCTGGCGTATTGAAAAACGGTTTTCCAAAAAAGAGATTCTGTACCTGTATCTCAACCAGATCTACCTGGGACACGGTGCTTACGGCGTGGGCGCGGCGGCGGAAAATTATTTCGGCAAACCGGTGAAAGACCTCAGCCTGGCCGAATGCGCCCTGCTGGCCGGTCTGCCCCAGGCCCCCAGCAAATATTCCCCGTTTCATGCCATGGAAAAGGCCAGAACCCGCCAGTCCTATGTACTGGGCCGGATGGTCATTGACGGCTATATCATCCAGGAAGACGCCGACGAGGCGGAAAAAGAGGCGCTGGTCATCCGGCCCCGCCGCAATTTTTACCGGGAAAACGCCCCCAATTATGCGGAGCATGTGCGCCGCTATGTGGAAAAAAATTACGGAGAAGATCTGCTGTATACCGGCGGGCTGACGATATATACGGCGGTGAATATTCCCATGCAGAAAATGGCCCGAAAGGCCATCGAAAAAGGCCTCCGCGATCTGGACAAACGGCATGCCGGCTATCGCGGCCCGTTTCGGAATGTGGCGGAAGAGAAGCGAAAGGCAGTGCTGGAAGAATTGAGTGAGCGGCCGCCGTATCTTCCGGAACCGGCCGCCGGGGATATCTGCCGGGGACTGGTGACCGGGGTTCAGGAAAAATCCGGACAGGTACTGGTGGATCTCGGTTTTGCCAGGGGAAAAATCCCCTTTTCCAAAATGAAATGGGCCGTGAAGCGGGCGGAGCGGAAAGCGAAATCCGCCAGAATCGCCGATGCCGTGGCCCCCGGTGATCTCATTGAAACGCGGCTGGAAAAACAGGACAAAAAGACCGGCGGCTGGATTCTTTCCCTGGAGCAGCCCCCGATGGCCGAATCGGCCATTTTGTGCGTGGAAGCCGGTTCCGGCATGGTCAAGGCCATGGTCGGGGGAAAGGACTTTTCCACCAGCAAGTTCAACCGCGCCATACAGGCCCGCCGTCAACCCGGCTCCGCATTCAAGCCCATCGTGTATACGGCGGCCCTGGATTCCGGCTATACCCCGGCCACGGAAATCCTGGATACCGCCTTTGTGCTGGAAAACACCACGGAGACATGGATGCCCAAGAATTATGACCGCACTTTTCACGGCTCGGTTCTGGTGCGCCGGGCCCTGGCCAGATCCATGAACCTGCCCACCATCAATATCGTGCGCAAGATCGGCGTGGACCGGGTCATCGAATACGCCCGCAAGCTGGGCATTGAGAGCGAGATGGGACCGAATCTCTCTCTGGCCCTGGGCTCCACCGGGGTTTCCCTGCTGGAGCTGACCAATGTTTATGCTGTTTTCGCCAACGGCGGCAACCGCATCGCTCCTGTTTTTGTGCTGCGCGTCGAGGATCGCGACGGCAATGTGCTGGAAGAAGCGGCGTCCACAGCCGAACCCGTTCTGTCCCCGGACACGGCTTATCTGGCCACCAGCCTGCTGGAAACCGTGGTCAACGCCGGCACCGCCACCAGCATCAAGGCCCTGGGCCGTCCCGTCGCCGGAAAAACCGGCACCACCAATGACCTGCGCGATGCGTGGTTCATGGGGTTTACCCGCGATTTTATCACCGGCGTATGGGTGGGCTACGACCAGGAACGGCCCCTGGGTAAGAGAGAAACGGGAGGCCGGGCCGCCGCGCCCATCTGGCTGGATTTCATGACCCGGGCCCAAAAAGATCTGCCCATCCGGGGATTCGAGGCGCCCGAGGGAATTGTTTTCGCCAAAATTGATGCGAAGACCGGCCTGCTGCCCGCGCCCGACAGCCAGAAAATTATTTTTGAATGTTTTAAAGACGGCACGGTGCCCACCCGGCGGACGCCCTCCGCCGCGAATATCACTGATACGGGCCAGTTGCTGAAGCTGGGCATGTAAGCACATCCGGCGCAGCGGATCCGGGAACGTATATGTCCGAAACTTAATCCGTCCCTGAAATTAAGGTGAAAAAGCCCCCATGACCGACACCATGAATGTGGACCGCCTGCAATACGGCGACAAGGAAATCATCCTCGTGGGTACGGCCCATGTATCCCGCGAGAGTACGGATCTTGTGCGCCGCGTTATTGAGGAAAACTCTCCGGATACCGTGTGCGTGGAACTCTGCGCCGACCGGCGTCAGGCCATGGAGCAGGGCGACCAGTGGCGGGAAATGGATATTCTCAAGGTGGTCAAGGAGAAAAAGGCCTTTCTTCTTCTGGCCAATCTCATGCTGGCTTCGTTCCAGCGCCGGGTGGCCAGCCGCCTGGAAGTGCGGCCCGGCGAAGAAATGCGGGCGGCCATCAAGGCCGCCGAGGCGCAAAACGCCGCCGTCGTGAACGCAGACCGCAATATCCGCATCACCCTGGGCCGGGCCTGGCGGGCCATGCGCCTCCGGGACAAAGCCCGCCTGCTCATGGAACTCCTCCTGTCCGGCGCGGAAATTGACGAAATTTCCGAGGATGATATTGAGGAAATGAAACAACGGGACATGCTTGACGGCATCCTGCGGGATGTGGGCGAACGGATGCCGGCCCTGAAGCGGATTCTCATTGACGAGCGGGACCGGTATCTCACCGAAAAAATCCGAACGGCCCCGGGGCGCCGGATCGTGGCCGTGGTGGGCGCAGGGCATGTGCCCGGCATCCGCGCCGGCTGGGAGGAACCCGTGGATATCACGGCCCTGGAGTGGATGCCCCGTCCGGGAAAGCTGGGCGCTGTTCTGAAATGGATGATTCCCATCCTGATCATCGGATTGATCGGCGCGGGATTTGCCTTTGGCGGCAAATCCACGGGAACCGATATGGCCGTGTACTGGCTGCTGGCCAACGGCATTCTGGCCGGCGCCGGGGCCATCGCAGCCCTGGCCCATCCCCTGACATTCCTGGCCGCCGTGGCGGCGGCCCCCCTGACTTCCTTGAATCCCATGGTGGCGGCGGGCTGGGTTTCGGGCCTGGCGGAAGCCTGGCTGCGCAAGCCCCGCGTGCGGGATTTCGAGTCCCTGTCCGATGATATCCTTACCATCCGGGGATTCTGGCGAAATAAGGTCACCCGGGTGCTCCTGGTGGTGGCGTTCACCAATATCGGCTCTATCCTGGGCACTTTCGTGGCCATTCCGCTGATGATGCGGGCCATGAGCTGAGGACAGAGATATCCCGCCGTCCGGAACAGGGAATCCCGCTTCACTATGAGACGCCTCCCTGTCCAGAGGTATTCAAAAAACAGGGACGGACGGATGCGTTTACCGTCTGTTTCTGTTTTTTTATGGCGGTTATCCTAAATAGCGGCGGATATATGCCGCCTTTTTCAGAGGTGCGCCGCTGCGTCCGCTAAAGCGAATCCCCTTTCCTTTACCCGATCTCAGTCAGGACGAGATACGTCATATTTGAGAGGAGGGCAGTTCATGAAACACCTTGTTGGAATCATCTGTATTGGATTCATGTTGCCGCTCTGGTGTTCCGGCTTATACAGTGGGAAAGAACCGATATTTATCGGATTGTCGGCCCCCATGACAGGACAGTACTCGGTTTATGGAAAAGATTTTAAAGATGCCATCGACCTGGCGGTTGCCCGGATCAATCAGGGAGACGGTATCAATGGACGTCTGATCAAACTGATCGTCGAAGATAGCCAGGGGATACCTAAAATCGCAAAAAGAATTGCGCGAAAATTTGGCGCAGATCCGCAGATTGTAGCTGAAATAGGCGATTTTACAAGCAGTTGTTCGATGGCGGCTGCCCCGGTCTATAAAAAAGCCGGGCTGGTCCAGTTGTCCCCCACCGGATCCCACCCGTCCTTTGCGCCCGGCAGTCCATTTAGTTTCAGTATCGCCGGAACACAGGCGGGAATCATTCCTCCCCAGGCCGAAAAAGCCGTGCGGGTATTGAAGAAAAAAAGACTGGCGGTGCTGCATATGAACAATGACTGGGGGCTGGCTTCGCAGCAATTTTTCGTTGAAGAAGCCAAACGGCTTGGAGCGGAAATTGTCGCAGTGGAATCCTATCTTGACGGGACAACCGATTTTACCCCCATTCTTGAAAAATTGCGTGAATTGAAGCCGGATCTCTTGTGCCTCTATTCCATGTATAAGGATGGCGCTGCGATTTGCCGGCAACGACAGGAACTCGGGTGGAATAATGTCGCCATTATGGGATCAAGGTCTTTATGTTCTCGGGAATTTTTAAAACTTTCCGGCCAGGCTTCGGAAAATGTCTATGCCAGTACGTTGTTTTTCCCGAAAGATCCCCGGCTGGAAGTTCAGAATTTTGTGAAAGCCTTTAAAAAAGAAAAAGGCAGAATCCCGAATCCATATGCCGCCCGCAGTTATGACGCGATGAACCTGCTGTGCGAAGCCATCAGAAAAGCTGGCACGGATCGTAAAGAAATTCGTAATGAATTGGCGGCTATACGGGATTTTCAAGGAATAACCGGAAAAATCTCTTTTGACCGGAACGGGAATGTGCTGAGAAAAAGCACCCTGCTGCTTCAGGTGAAAAACGGAGAATTCGTTGTGTATCCCGAACAATAAAAGACCTGAACCTGTCAGGAAGGCTTGTTCTATGAAAAAATATATGGACTTTGCATTTGTATCACTATTATGTTTGTTTGTGTTCTTCTCGCCATGCTGCGCGAAAGAGCCCATTTATATCGGGCTGTCGGCGCCCATGACAGGACAGTATGCGGCCTACGGAGGCAATTTTAAAAAGGCAATTGATCTTGTTATGGATCAGATCAATCAGGACGGCGGCATCAAGGGACATCCGGTTGCGTTGATCGTTGAAGACAGCTGTGGGGAGCCAAAAATCGCGAAAAAAATCGCCAGAAAGTTCACTGGCGATAAACGAATCGTCGCGGCAATCGGTGATTTTACCAGTATCTGCTCAATGGCGGCGGCAAAGCTTTATCAACGGTCGGGTATGGTTCAATTTTCGCCATCCGCATCTCATCCCTCGTTTGCACCGGGCAGCCCCTTCAGTTTCAGTATCGCCGGTACACAGGAAGGAATGGGGGCCTCTTGCGCCAGAAAAGCTGTAAAGGTATTAAAGAAAAAGAGGCTGGCGGTACTGTACACGAACAACAGCTGGGGTGTTGTCGCCCAGAAATTCTTCATTGAGGAGGCCAAACGGCTTGGCGCCGAGATCTGCAGTGCTGAATCCTATCTTGAGGGGACAACCGATTTCACTGCCGTGCTTCGGAAAATACGGGAAACAAAGCCGGACCTGCTGTACATCTGCACACTGCATAAAGATGGCGCGATGATCGTCATGCAGCAGCAGGATCTCGGATGGAAAGACATCGTCATTATGGGGCGAACGGCACTGTATTCTCCTAAATTCATTGATCTTGCCGGTAAGGCGGCCGAAGGCGTATTCACCGAAACAGGCTTTTTTTCGAGAAACCCGCGTCCCGGTGTTCAAGAATTTACAACCCTGTTTGAACAGCGATACAACAGCCCTCCCGATGTATTTGCGGCGTATGCATATGACGTAATGAATCTGTTGGCACTGGCAATCAAAGAGACGGGACCGGACCGGACCGCGATACGTGACTATTTGACAACAATTCAGGTCTATCAGGGGGTCACCGGAAAAATAATATTCACCCGGCATGGTGATATCGAAAGAGAGTATACCCTGCTGCAGGTTAAAAAAGGAGCATTTGAGCTGTATGCCGGAGAATAAAATGAAACCAGGCGACAACTGTCGGAACCTCACCGGCAAACTGGTCCTGATCAATCTGGGCGCAATTATCGGGCTCGGCGTCATTCTTGGCTTTGCGTTTGTTTCATTTAACGATATCAACGCGTTGGTCACGACAATCGTTACGCGGGAATTCCCCCGGTTGATTGATAACGGCAGGGCAGGAGAAGAACTGACCAGTGTCTTCGCCGAGTCGCTTATGGAAATGTTCTACTGGCAGGAAGAACCGGCGATGAGGAAACCGGACCGTTTTGAACGAATGAAGGATAAAATTTTTGCCCGGAACAAGGATCCGCAGTTTCGGTCATCCTTTGAAAAATTCATGAAGGAATTCGCCGTTCTCCATGACAATTTTCTCATTATAAAGTCATTCTCAAAAAATCTCGGAAAGATGCAGAACGAGATTTTTTACAATCTGGAGGTTCTTAAAGACATCATTGATGAACAGATAGAAATGCTTCCGCCGGATGGCGGGGATGGTCTCGAAATGCGTCATCTGGAGCAGCTTGAGGCCATGAACACCCGGTTTCGGGAAGTGTTTCTTGACATCTCCATGCAGGTCACCGAACTCAAGGAGGCAAAAGTTCGTCCTGATGGAATGGAGAAAAACGGAGAGCATCCCGTTATTTCGAATCTGGTCTTCTTTCACCTCGAACTCCAAACGCTGCTGGCTGCGGATTCTCAGATAAAGGAACAGGGCGTGCAGCTCAGGGACATGACCCGGAAATATCGGAAGGCGGTTATTCGCTACCTGCAGGTTCTCGCTGATTTTCAGAAACAGTTAAAAGACGTGAGCGCTCATAAAAAGGATTTTATGTCAGTCCTTGGGGAAGCCAATGAGAAAATTGCCGATACGGCCGGGAATATTCAGAAACGAATTGACCGGGGAATGCAGTTGTCCAAAAAGATTATCATCCTTCTTTCGGGAGCGGTCCTGCTTGCGATGTTGCTGATAACCTATTCTGTTTTCAAGATGTTCCTGGATCAACAGAAAACCAATGAGCTGCTCAATCAGCGAGTTGAAGAGCGCACCGCTGAATTGTTACGCGCCAAGGATAAAGCGGATATCGCCAGCAGAGCCAAAAGCGAATTTCTGGCCAATATGAGCCATGAAATCCGCACCCCCATGAATGCCATTCTCGGTATGTCACACCTGGCGCTCCAGGCGGGGCTTGATCACAGACAGCACAACTATATTAAAAAAGTGTACCTGTCTGCTGAAGCGCTGCTGGGAATTCTCAACGATATCCTGGATATCTCCAAGATTGAGGCCGGCCGGCTCGATATGGAGGAAAAGGACTTTTTCCTCGGGGATGTGATGTCCGGTATGGCTGATCTGGTGGGGTATATGGCGGATGAGAAAGGCCTGGAACTGATTTTTAATATTCAGGCGGGTACGCCTTCGGCGCTTATTGGCGATCCGCTGCGGCTCGGGCAGATCCTTACCAACCTGGGCAGCAATGCCGTGAAGTTCACCGAAAAAGGTGGTGAGGTCGTGGTTACCGTTGGGCTGAAGGAGGAAGCCGCCGGTAAAGCGCTGCTTCACTTTTCCGTTCAAGATACCGGCATCGGCATAAGCCGGAAAAAGCAGGCGCAGTTATTCCAGACTTTTTTTCAGCTGGATGCTTCCACCACCCGAAAGTACGGCGGCACCGGTCTGGGTCTGGCCATATCGAAACAGCTGATCGAACAGATGGGCGGGAAAATCTGGGTGCAAAGCATACCCGGAAAGGGCAGCACCTTTCATTTCACGGTTAATTTCTTAACGCAGAAAGACCAGCCCTCAAGACCTCAGATACCGGCTAACGGTTTGGGTTTCCTCAAGGTTCTGGTGGTGGACGACAACACCACATCAATGATCGTTGTAACGGAAATACTCAACCGCTTTGGGTTTCAGGTAAGCCAGGCCGACTCCGGAGAACGGGCCCTCGCCCTGCTGCAGAATGCCGGTATTGAGAAGCCCTGCGACATTTTGCTGATTGACTGGAAAATGCCCGGGATGAATGGCGTGGACACGATCCGGGCCATTCAGGACAATCCCCATATTCCCCAGGGGCCAGCAGTGATCATGGTTACCTCCTATGGTCGTGAAGAGGTGCAGCAGGCGGCATGGGATGTGAAACTGGCCGGCATTCTGACCAAACCGGTAATGCCCTCCTCATTGCTGGACACCATCATGACGGCATTGGGAGAAAAGGCGATAAGCAAGCACACGGCCTCAAGACGCGAAGAGGCCGCATTAAAGACCGTTGCCCGGCTGTGCGGAGCTAAAATACTGGTGGTCGAGGACAATGATATCAATCTGGAACTCATCCAGGAGCTTCTATCCGGCAACGGCATCTTTTTCAGAACAGCCAATAATGGACGGGAAGCACTGGCATGGTTGGCGCAGGAGGCGTTCGACGGAGTTCTGATGGACTGCCAGATGCCGGTGATGGACGGCTACACCGCTACCCGCAGGATTCGCGAACAAAAGCGATTCAAAGACCTGCCCGTCATCGCCATGACCGCCAATGCCATGACCGGAGACCGGCAAAAGGTGCTGGATGCCGGCATGAATGACCATATCCCCAAACCTGTAAAGGTGAACGATTTCTTCAAAACCCTTTCGAAATGGGTTACCCCCGGCCAGGGTGCATCCGCCGGAAAACCCGCTGTGTCACAAGAGGCGTCCGTCTCTGCGGCGGTCCTGCCGGAGTTGCCCGGCATCAACATCAAAGAGGGTCTGTCCGCAACGGAAAACAACGCCGGCCTGTATCGCAGGCTGCTGCTCAGGTTTTATGAGCAGCAGCAGGATTTTGAAAATCAGTTCAGGGCTGCTCAATCGGACAGCGACCCGGACGCTGCACAACGGTTGGTACACACCCTCAAGGGGGTGGCTGACACCTTGGGCATTGAGGGTGTCCGGAAGGTCGCCGAAGAGCTGGAGGCTGCCTGCACTGAGGATGAAGCCCGTGTTGAGTCTTTGCTGGCAGCGCTTTCAGCAGCCTTGGCGCCGGTATTGGCAGGACTGCAGGGCTTGAAGCCTTCACCTGTGAAAGCGAACAGGGAACCAGCCGCTGCAATCGACAAGAAAGCGGTGGAATCTGTTCTGCGGGAGCTGCACGACCTGGTTGTGAATGACAATATCAAGGCCGACGCGGTCGTGAAGGAACTGGTGCTGTTATTGGGCGCTGACACCGCCTCCGGCACGCTGAATAAAATTGTCAGTGCAATTGAGAGCTATGATTTTGAAGAGGCTTTAAAGGGGCTGAGGATACTGGTCCGGGAGCTTGGTGTTGATATATAGGGAAGTTATACCTGGCAGGAATGGATTTCATGAATGATCCAGCGATGAAACAGCTGATTTTGATTGTGGATGATGCACCTGAGAATATTGATGTTCTGGTGAATATTCTGCGTTCCCACTATGAGATCAAGGCCGCCATCAATGGCGCCAGGGCAATAAAAATCGCTAAAGCAGAACCGAAGCCGGACATGATTCTGCTTGATATCACGATGCCGGGAATGGATGGATATGAAGTCTGCCGCCGGCTGAAGGAGGATTCGGCCATTGCCGATATTCCGGTCATTTTTATAACGGGCAGCATCAATATCGAAAGCCAGAAAAGGGGTTTTGATCTGGGGGCGGTGGACTATATCACCAGGCCCCTGAGTCCGCCCGTCGTACGCTCCCGGATCAAAACCCACCTGCAATTATACGACCAGAACCGGGTTCTGGAGGAGAAGGTGCGCCAGCGGACGGCGGATCTGGAAAAAAAACGCCTGGAGCTCCTTCGCAGTGAGACCCACCTGCGTACCTTGATCAACACATTACCCGACCTGGTCTGGCTGAAGGATCCCCAGGGGCGTTATCTGTCCTGCAATGCCAAAGTTGAACGATTTTTCGGAGCGACCCAGGCCGAGATTGTCGGTAAAACCGATCATGACTTTGTTAATGAGAAACTGGCAGATTCTTTCAATCAAGAGGATCAAACGGCCATGGCCGCCGGCAGGGTCTGCATGAACGAAGAGGAGATAATCTATACGGACGACGGCCACCGGGAGATCCTGGAGACCATCAAGACACCGATGTACGATGCCGAAGGAAACCTGATCGGCGTTTTGGGTATCGGCCGGGACATCACGGAGCGCAAGAAGCTTGAAGAGCAGGTTCTGCATACCCAGAAAATGAAGGCAATCGGCACCCTGGCCGGAGGCATCGCTCATGATTTCAATAATATCTTGTCTTCTGTGATGGGGTATACGGAACTGGCGCTGTTTTCGCTTCCCGAAAAAAGTCAGGCGACGGATCAACTGAACCATGTCTTTACGGCCAGCCTGCGGGCAAAGGATCTGATAGGACAAATCCTGACCTCCAGCCGTCAGATGAATCAGGATCAACAGTCTCGACCGGTCCAGGCCGGATTGATTGTCAAAGAAGCCCTGAAGCTTATCCAGTCGACTTTTCCCAGCACAATCCAGCTTCACACGGAAATCACCAGCGGCGGCATGTTGTTTATCGACCCGGGTCAGCTGTATCAGATTGTCATGAATCTATGCACCAACGCCAGATACGCCATGCAGGAAGACGGCGGCAGTTTAACCGTAACGCTGAAAGATATGGATATCGAACCCCATGCAGAAGTTCTTGATCAAAATCCGGAACTACGTCCGGGGCCCTATATCCGTCTTTCGGTTGAAGACACGGGGCACGGCATGCCGCCCGAAGTTATGCAGCGTATTTTTGAACCCTATTTTACAACCAGGGAAAAAGATGTCGGCGCCGGACTCGGACTGGCCATGGTTCACGGAATCACAAAAAGTTGTGGTGGCGCCATTGTTGTGGAAAGCCATCAAGGAAAAGGCACCATACTTATCCTTTATCTTCCCCGTACGGATTCGGAAAAATCCGTGGAAGAGCGGGAAGAGAATGCCGTTTTACAAAAGGCCCCTGGTGGATCGGAACGGATTCTGTTTGTCGATGATGAAGCGACGCTGGTCAACATCGGCCGGAATATTCTGGAGTATCAGGGCTATCAGGTTGTCACGAAAGAGAACGGCCTGGACGCACTCAGGGAATTCAGCGAAAGACCGGATGACTTTGACGCCGTTATAACGGATATGACCATGCCGCAGATGACCGGTGAAAAACTTGCCCGGGAACTTATACGGATCCGCCCGGAAATTCCCGTTATTATGTGTACGGGATTCAGCGAACGGATAGACGATCAAAAAGCAAAGGCTCTTGGGGTTAAAGCCTTTTTAATGAAGCCGTTCACCCTGAGTCATCTTACGAAGACACTCAGGGAGGTGCTGGATTCCAGGTAGTTCTTGTTTCGCGGGTCTTAAACGGTCAGTTCCGAATCTCCACCTTTCCCCGCAAAAAGGATTTCACCTCGCCTACGGGCACTTCCCGGCGGTGGAAAATACCGGCGGCCAGGGCGGATTCCGCTGTGGTCTGCTCAAAAACTTCGAGAAAATGGGCCGCGCAGCCCGCGCCCGAGGACGCAATGACCGGGATGCCCACTGCGGATTTCACGGCCCGGATCAGTTCGATATCAAAACCGGAATTGGCGCCGTCCCGGTCAATGCAGTTGAGCAGGATTTCCCCGGCTCCCAGCTCTGCGCACAGGCGCGAAAGGGTGACAGCGTCCAGGTTTTCGCCTTTGCGGCCGCCCTGAACCGTGCATTGATACCAGCAGAATCTTTCGCCCGCCGGGCCGGGGATGACGGTGGGAATCACTATATGCTCCGGAGCCTCTTCCGGAGATCTTACGTAAACCCGGCGCGGATCCACGGAAATGACCACGGCCTGGCTTCCGTATACGCGGGCGATTTCCTCAATGGCGCTGCGCCCGGTTTTCACGCCGCTTTTGCGGTATGCCATGGCGATGGCCACGGCATCGGATCCAATGGAGACCTTGTCCGCGCCGCTGCGGAAATATTCCGAGGCCACTTCCAGGGCCGTACAGGACCGGCCGGCCGCGTCCGTGAAATTGCGGATGCCGCCGCCAATGGTCAGGGGCACGAACACGGTTTTCGAGGTCCGGCGCAGCACTTCCAGCATGGGCATATCTTCCAGGGGAAAATCCCGGAACCCGGTGATGTTCAGAAAGGTGATCTCGTCGGCGCCTTCTTCGTAATAGCGCCTGGCCAGTTCCACGGGTTTTCCCAGATTGCGTACATTTCCCCCCTCCCGCACATCATACTGATCGCCCTTGGTCACCACCAGATCGCCCTGGTCGTTTCCCCGCACGTCCAGGCAGGCGATGATTCGCCGGGCCAGCGCGGTTTTTTCCGCGCGGATTTCCGGAAGACGGGCCGGGGCGTCTTCGATGAAACCGCGCAGCATGGCGGCCCCGGCTTCCCCGCTTTTTTCCGGATGGAACTGGACGCCGCGCATCCGGCCTTTCTGCACGGCGCTGGCGAATCGGTATCCATAATCCGTACAGGTCAGAACAACTCCGGGGACTTCCGGCACAATATGATAGGAATGGACAAAATAAAATTTTTCATCCCCCCTGAGATGGGCGAACAGCGGGGACGGCTGCCGCGGGGAAATACCGTTCCATCCGATATGGGGAACGGCCAGGTCTGTTTCAAATCTTTTGACCCGTCCTTTGAGAAGACCGAGACCGGGAAGGTCCGGGGCCTCTTCACTGCCCTCGAACAGGGCGTGCATGCCCAGGCAGATGCCCAGGAAGGGGCGGTCTTCCCTGAGACACGCCGCCAGCGGCGCGGCAAATCCTTTCTGATGCAAAATTTCCATCATGGCGCCGAAGGCACCCACACCCGGGAAAAGTAGTTTTTCCGCCGACAGGATATCTTCAGCCGTTTTTGCCGGTTTGATGGTTTCGCCAAGCCGTTCCACGGCGTTGACAACGCTGCGGACGTTGCCCGCGCCGTAATCCAGAAGGGTGATCATAAATACTCTCCGAAATATTCCCTGATGATGTTCACCAAATGACGATACTTCGCTGAACGAACGGAATTATGGGAATATAAATATTTGATTTAAAAAATAAAATGGAATTTTTCTGTCTTGATTTTAAAACCGGAAAAAATCAGAGGGCGTCTTTTCCCATTTCGCCGGTACGGACACGGATGGCTTTTTCCACCGGGATGATGAAAATCTTGCCGTCGCCCAGTTTTCCCGTATAAGCAGATTCCTGGATTTTTTCCACAACCTTGTCCACCCAGTCGGCTTCCACCACCACCTCGATCTTGATTTTGGGAATAAAATCCACCACGTATTCAGCACCCCGGTAGATTTCCCGGTGCCCTTTCTGCCGGCCGTATCCCTTGACCTCGGAAATGGTCATGCCCTGAATGCCGACCTCATTTAACGCCTCTTTCACATCGTCCAGCTTGAACGGCTTGATGACCGCCTCAATCTTTTTCATAACGCTGTCTCCTCTGACGGATTGGCTGGGTGTCGATTCTGCGGAAAATTCCCGGAAAGGGAATCCATGCCCGGAAGGGTGTTTTTTATCGAAATACCATTCCGCACACATCCAGGCAAGCGCTCCCATGGCGTGCATCCAGACGCTGCCGGGGGAACATAAGGCGGTTGACACAAGATCAAAAATCCTGCGATAGTCTCATTTTATAAACAGATTCCCCCTTGAACCAGGCTCCGGACATCACGGCCGGACACCGAATCCCGCCGGCTGCGCCGGCTTTTTCCCCGGCTGGCGGCCGGCCGAAACAAAAAACAGGATATTTCTCTTATGAAAAATGGCAAATGCCCCAGGTGCAATTCGGAACGGATCTTTTCCGGAGAGCATATTCCCTTTAAAAACGGACCATTCCAATCCAACAGCATCCCGGTGTCCCTCACATCCATGGCGGCCCTGGACAATTTTGTCTGTGCCGATTGCGGGCTGGTGGAATCCTATATCGCCGATCCCCGGAAACGGGAGGAAATCGCCGCCCGCTGGTCTCCGGCCAGGGAAAAGGAAGAATAAGCCGTGACCGGGACGCCGGCTTTCGGCATGGGCGGAATGCGGCGGCTTTCGGATATCCTGCGGATTCTGGGAAAGCACGGATTTCAGGATTTGACCCGGCGCATCCGGAGCGCGCCTGCGGACCAGTCTCCGGCGGCCTCGCCCGGTGAGGACAACGACGGTGAGGACAACGACGCGGGAAAGGACGGCGCAAAGAGAAAAGGAAAAGGCGAAAATGCGGCGGCGGGGTTCCCTTCTCCCCGGCGCGTCCGCCTGGCCCTGGAGGAACTGGGACCGTCCTTCATAAAGCTGGGCCAGCTCATGAGCGTGCGGGCCGATATCTTTCCGCCGGAATATATTGAGGAATTCCGCCGCCTTCAGGATTCTGTTCCCCCTGCGCCCTTCGATCATGTGCGGGAGACGATTGAGCGGGAACTGGACGGGCCCTTAGACGAACTTTTCGCGGGATTTGATGAAATTCCCCTGGGGGCCGCTTCGGTGGCCCAGGTGCACAAGGCCGTGCTGCCCGGTGGAGACGCTGCGGCCGTCAAAATTGTACGGCCCGGCATCGCGGCCCGGATCCGCAAGGATATCCGGGTGATGTATTTTCTGGCAGCCCGTCTGGAATCCCTTTTCGAGGCAGGCCGCATCATCGGGTTCGTCAACCTGGTCCGGGAATTCGAGCGCACCATTTTCCGCGAGCTGGAAATGTTCACCGAGGCGGGCAATATGGAGCGCTTTTCCGCCTTTTTCGCGGACAGCGAGGAGATCGGGGCCCCGGCCGTGTACTGGTCCCATGTGTCCCGGTCCGTCCTGACCATGGAATATATCCATGGCGTGAAAATGGACCAGGTGGCCGAAATCCGGGCCATGGGCGCGGATCCCGGGGAAGTGGCCATGATCGGCCTGCGGTCCTTCTCCCGCCAGCTCATGGAATTCGGTTTTTTCCACGCCGACCCTCATCCGGCCAATATCCTGATCCGCCCTGACGGACGGGTCTGTCTGGTGGATTTCGGCATCACGGGAGACCTGGACGAAGAACGCATGACCTGGATCGCCCATCTTTTTCTGGGCTATGCCGAACGCGACTACGATATGGTCATGGACGCCCTGCGGGGGGTGGGACTGATATCCGAAGGCGTGGACGAGAGGGAATTTCGGGCTGATCTCAAGGAAATGAGCGAACCCTTTTACGGCCGCGCCCTCCAGAACGTGAGCGTACGCGAGGTCTATGATCAGGTCATGCGCCTGGTGCTGCGCCACCGGGTCCGCATGCCCCGGGATCTGCTGCTGCTGTTCAAGACCCTGATCCAGACCGAGGGTTTGGGGAAAATCCTGGGCAGCCGGGCCAGTCTGCTGGAAGTGACGAAACCCTATGCCCGCCGCCTGCTGGAAAAAGGAATGGACGCCCGCCGGTTCCTGAAGAATTTCGGGCGCGAGGCCCGGCAGGTGTTCGGCTATCTCCGGGCATCTCCAGGCATTGTCCATGATATCCTGCGCCGCACCGCTGACGGAAAACACGGGGTGGAGCTGCGCCATACCGGGTTTGACCGCATGACCGGCCGGGCCGAGCGGGGCCTCAACCGCCTGACTGTGGGCGTCATCATTTCAGCCTCCACCATCGCGGGCTCCCTGGTGATCCATTCGCCCGTGACCGGTCCGGCCATCTCCCTGGGCGGCGAGACCGTCTCCCTGTCCATGGCCCTGGGCCTGTCCGGGTATTCCATCGCCACCATTCTGGGCGTCTGGCTGATCTGGTCCATTTTCCGGTCCGGCCGGATGTGACCGCCGGCGCGGCCCCAAGGTTCATCGTAGAATTGCTTCCGTTTTTGCGCGGCACTTTCGGATGCGGCTTTGCGTTTTCTATGGCGGATTTCCATTCCATTTTCAAAGAATCAGCATTTTTTATACAATTACCCAATGGGTGATAGCATGAAAATCGGTAAAACAAAGCATATCAAGGAATCAGCATATTTTGCAGAAAAGAATCGCTCAATTTAGGTGGGAGTATGCTGGATCCATTTGATGCCATTTCTGGTGAATTTGCTGATCCTGAAGCAGATGGGGATGGTAATGGAATTCCTGACTATTAGCTGAGAATCCGCAAAATTCTGCCGCCGGGAGAGGGGAGGGGAGGGGAGGTCAGCCCAGCCCCATCTCTCCAATCGCCTTTAGAACCCGCCCATGCACGTCCGCCCGCGCCGCCAGCACCCCATAATTCCCGTCCAGCTTGCTCCCCCGCGAAAAATCCAGAGGATTTCCCGAAAAATCAGACGCCACGCCCCCGGCTTCGGTCAGAATCAGGACGCCGGCGGCGTGGTCCCATATTTTTTCCCGGTAGGATTTGTCTCGCGGCAGGCGCAGATAGACCGCCGCCTCGCCGCAGGCCACGGCTGCGTATTTGGCCTGGGAATCCATGCGAAAGGGCGGGGCGGTGATGCCGGCGCGGCGGCCGATTTCCGCGTGCAGCTCGTGGGCCGCGTGGGCCGTTTCCACGGATTCGCAAAACCGCAGGGCCGCGTCGCCGCCGGCGTCGGCGTGAACGGGTTCCATTTCATCCGCCGAATGGACGCGGAACGCGCCGCCGCCCTTGCGGGCGTAAAACACGGCCCCGCTTTCCCCGCCGAAATTCGGGCAGGCCAGAAATCCCATGACCGGCACGCCCTTTTCCACCAGGGCCAGGGCCACGGCGTACTGATCCCCCCGTAAAAATCCTTTGGTGCCGTCAATGGGATCCACGGTCCAGAAACGCTCCGGCACGGCGGCGGATGCGCCTTTCCGGTCGGAATCCCGGCCAAAATCCCGGCCAAAATCCCGGCCAAAATCAATGACCTCTGGCAGGCGCTCCTCCGTCATCTCCGGCAAAAACTCCCGCACCCGGCGGACCACGTCGGCCCGCAGTTCATGGTTTTCCCGCAGCACGGCGGATTCCTCCTCCGCCACCACGGCGTCTCCGGGAAAGGCCTCGGACAAGGCCGCGCAGATCAGGGCTTGGGCCCCGAAATCGGCCACGGTGACCGGAGAGCGGTCGTCCTTAAGGGAGGCCCGGATGCGCCGGATCTCCGTCTGGGCCTTGCGGCACAGGCGGGCCGCAGCGGATACGGCGTGATAGGCGGCGGTGAATTCCGGTTTTTGTCTTTCGTTTTTTGGAGGCATGACAGTCCTTTTGTGAGGGGTTTTCCGCAGTATTCTGATGGTCTTTTACCGGCCGGAACACCATATCCGGAGCCGGTATCAGTAAGAAGGGGCATCATCCGGTCCGGAGGAAGAGAAAAAAGAAAAAAATCAGAACTTCCGTCAATTCGATGGACGCCCCAATGGTATCGCCGGTGATGCCGCCGACTTTGTATTTCGCATAAGCGGAAAAGACAAGGGGGCACAGGATAGAGAGAAAATGCGTCCCGATCAGAAGGCAGAACAGGGAAGACAACCGGATATCACCGCCTTGCCGGCATAAGAGAATCCCGGTGACGATGCCGAGGGACATCGCCGTGGCGGCCAGGGCATGACGGAATTTCAGGACATTGACAAAAGCACCCAGTCCGGGGGCGGCGCGGGCATAGGGTTGGGCCGCTCCATGCCAGGCGATCCCCATGCGTGCCAGAACCGGTGCCAGCAGCAGGGCGGTAACGGCGGATTCGGGGGAAAGCCGGGCCAGAAAGCTGATCTTCAGGAGCAGGGTCAGCACGATGGCGATGACGCCGTTGGTTCCGAGGGCGGGATCCCGCATGATCTCCAGCATCCGTTCGGAGGGGCGGTAGCTGAGCAGCCCGTCGGCGGAATCCGCCAGTCCGTCGAGATGGAGCCCCCCCGTCGCCAGGACCAGGGCTGTCACCGCCAGGACCGCCGCCGGTCCGGAACCGGTCTGCGCCGCCAGAAAATGAAAGACCAGTGCTGCGGGGATTCCCGCCAGAAGCCCCACCACAGGCATCCATTTCATTCCGGAAACAAAATTCTTCTCGGAAAATTCGATCTCCGCCGGAACGGGATACCGGGTCATGAACTGGATCATGAGGATGAGGGATTTCATGGGGAAACGACCATGTCCTTTGCTCAAACGCCGATAGCGATACAACCAGGAAAACGTCCTCCTGACAACCCGTCTCGGGGGAGAAGCCTGAATCCACTGGCGTTTTCAGGGCGCTTTACGATCTTTGGGATAGATTTTCTGATGGTCATGGTGCATCTGGTTTTCAAACACCTTCTCAGCATGAAGCATTTTTTCCAGAATGTCTAATGCTTTTTAAATTTTATTTCAAAACCAATATTTGATTTAAAAAACTTCCAAAACAAAATGAATAACTGTTTTTTCAGTCAGATCTTTATGAAAGGAAAATCACGCCTACCCTCTGCCGTAACGCCATAGCCCAGCCATTAAGACCGATCACCGCCCATGTAAAACAGCTTACAAAAAATGCCATCAGCACACGCTTAACGTAAAAATTCGGTTTCCGTAAGATAGAGGCGCAATATCAATTTGACAATCACGCCGGTTTGGATTAGAAGTCTCGAAATGGGTTGTTTTTAGAATTCATTCTCATTTTTCATCGCCGATTCTTTGTTTGGGTCAGCCGTTTTTTTTGCGACCAAAAACGGTATTTACGCAAATTTTGTTTTCATCATGCGCGGTTCACCTGTATTGCGGGAAACCGACCCGCCTTCCCGAAATTCCCGCCCGGCTGTGGGGATATCTGAATTTCTCCGCCGGCTGATCCGCCGGTCTTGTTTTAGCTGCACCCGTCAGCACGGTTTTGAATATCGGTCTGCCCCGGCTTCGGAATTCGCCGCCGCCGGTGCGCCGAGGTCCAGTTACTTTTAAGGTCCAGTTACTTTTAAGGAGGTTATCGCGGTATGGCAAACGGGACGGTTAAATGGTTCAACGACAAAAAGGGCTATGGATTCATTGAAAATGATAGCGGCGGAGATGTCTTCGTTCATCACTCCGCCATTCAGATGCAGGGATTCAAAACCCTTACGGAAGGCGAACGCGTTTCTTTTGAGGTGGAAGTGGGCCAGAAAGGCCCTGCGGCGGCCAATGTTGTCCGCCTCTCCTGAATGACTTCATGGATATCAGCCGGCGGCGCCGGCGTCTTGGGGCGTCGGCGCCGTTTTTGTTTCCGGATACTTTTTTCTTTCCCCTTTACGGCGCCCCGGCGAATCGTATGCTGCTGTTTTCGTGATTTTTCACTGAACCGGGTATTTCATCATCTTCTCAACCAGCCAGGGAGAATTCGACATGACCATACCCGAAGCCCTGAACCTGTCGTTTATCGAGGATTACTATAAAAAATGGAAAGCCGATCCCGCCGCCCTGCCCCGGGACTGGCAATTTTTCTTTGAGGGATTCGATATAGCCCATGACGCCGCCCGGCAGGCCGGTGATTCCGGGCGGATGCCTCCGGGCGAGGCGATTGATGAGGCGGCCTGTACCCCGGACCGCGCCTTGCGCCAGTCCCGCGTGGAAGCCCTCAAGCACGGCTATCGTGACCTGGGGCATCTGCTGGCCTGTCTGGATCCTCTGAGCGATTGTCCGATCTCCCACCCTCTTCTGGATCTCTCCGCCTTTCACCTGACGCCCGAAGACCTGAACGATCTTTTTTACATGCGCCGCAAAGAAGGCATAACCGCCGAACCCCTGGCGGATATCATTGCCAGGCTCAAGGAGACCTATTGCCGGTCCGTGGGTGTGGAATACATGCATATTCAGGATCCGGAAGAGCGCAACTGGATCAAGTTCAAAATGGAATCCACCCGCAACCGGCCGGATCTTACGGATGCGGAACGCACCCACATCCTGAAAAAACTCCTCCGGGCCGGAGCCTTTGAAACTTTTCTGAACAAAAAATACACCGGCCAGACCCGCTTTTCTCTCGAAGGCGCCGAAACCCTCATTCCCATGCTGGACGCCCTGCTTCTGACTGCCAGCGAGGGCGGGGTCTCGGAATGCATTCTTGGCATGGCCCATCGGGGGCGCCTCAATGTTCTGACCAATATTCTGCTCAAGTCTTACGAGGAAATCTTCCGGGAATTCATCAACAGTTATGATCCGGACACCCTTTCCGGCTCCGGAGACGTGAAATATCATAACGGTTATCTGACGGACCTGCTCCTGGCCACCGGAGAAAAAATCCGGGTTTTCATGGTGAACAATCCCAGTCACCTGGAATCCGTGGATCCCGTCGTTGAGGGCGTCGCACGGGCCCGGCAGGACATGATCGGCCCACAGGGAAACGCGAAAGTGCTGCCCCTGCTCCTGCACGGTGACGCCGCGTTCGCCGGGCAGGGCGTGGTGCCCGAAACCCTGAACCTGAGCCATCTGGAGGGATATCAGACGGGCGGAACCATCCATGTGGTGATCAATAATCAGATCGGTTACACCACCCTGCCGGAAAACGCCCGCTCCACCCGCTATTCCACGGATGTGGTCAAAATGCTCATGGCCCCGGTCTTTCACGTCCACGGGGAAAATCCGGAAGCTGCGGTTCACGTCATGCGGCTGGCCTGCGAATACCGGATGAAATTCGGCAAGGACGTGGTGATTGATCTGGTCTGCTATCGCCGTTTCGGGCATAATGAGGGTGATGAACCCTATTTCACTCAGCCCCGGATGTATGACCGCATCCGCAGCCGCCCGCCGGTTCCGGATATCTACCGGGACCAGCTGCTGGCCCAGGGCCTGGTCACGGAAGCCGAGGTGGAAACCATCCGCAGAAATATCTCCAGATGCCTTGAGGAAGATTTTGAAACCGCGCGGACCGCTCCCCTCCGGTTTCCCGAACCCGCCTATTTTGAAAACTGGTCCGGCTATCACGGAAATTTTGATCCGGATACGGACACCCGCTTTCCGGCCGGCCGGCTCAGGGAACTGGCCGGCATCCTGAACACCGTTCCGGAGGGATTCACGCCCCATGCTACTGTAAAACGGATCCTGTCCCGCCGCCTGGACGCAGTGATGTCGGGAACCGGCATCGACTGGGCCAATGCCGAGGCCCTGGCCCTGGCCTCTCTTTTGTCCGGGGGATTCGGTATCCGTTTTTCCGGCCAGGATGTGGGCCGCGGCACTTTCAGCCAGCGTCATGCCGTATTGACGGACCGGAAAACCGGGGACCAGTGGATCCCCCTCAAAGAAGCGGCGGGTCATCTTTCCGGGGATATTCCCGTGGATATTATTAATTCGAGTCTGAGCGAAGAAGCGGTCATGGGCTTTGACTACGGATATTCCACCATCCGGGGGGATATGCTCACGATATGGGAAGCCCAGTTCGGAGATTTTGCCAATAACGCCCAGTCCCTGATTGATCTTTATATTGCCTCCGGGGAAAGCAAATGGCAGCGGCTCTCAGGTCTGGTCCTGCTTCTGCCGCATGGATGGGAAGGTCTGGGGCCGGAACATTCCTCGGCCCGTCTGGAGCGATTTCTGCAATTATGCGCCCAGGACAATATGCAGGTCTGTGATGTGACCACCCCGGCCCAGTATTTTCATCTGCTGCGGCGGCAGATGCTGTCGGACTGGCGCAAACCCCTGATCCTGATGACGCCCAAAAGTCTGCTGCGCCATCCCGGAGCCGTCTCCACGCTGGAGGAATTGAGCGCGGGCCGGTTTCAGCCGGTGATTGCTGATGACCCTGCGATCAGGAACCCCGAACGGGTGATCTTCTGTTCCGGAAAAATCTATTATCAGCTGCTTGAGCGGCGGGATACGTTAAAGGCCCGGAATATCGCCATCATCCGGGTGGAGCAGCTATATCCATTTCCCGAAGCGGAACTCAGGGCCGCTATTGCCCCATATGCCGGTGCGGCGGAATTTTTCTGGGTCCAGGAAGCCCCGGAAAATATGGGCGGATGGAATTTCATGGAATCCCGCCTCCGGCGCATCATCCAGGGGGATATCCGTTATATCGGACGCAAGGCCTCGCCCTCTCCGGCCACGGGATTCGCCAATATTTACAGGGAAGAGCAGGCCGCCATCCCGGATGAAGCCGTGGGGAAGCTCGTGGAATCCGCCCCGGCGGCAGGCAGCTTTTCCTGATCCGGCGCGCCTTACAGACACCATCTGCAAACCTCCCGCCCGGTCAGGGAAATCAGGGAGACATGACCCATGAAAGAAAAGATCACCCGCGATGAAATAGAAAATCGTTTAATGGTGTTGCAAGACCCCTGGCTGAGTGCGGCTTTTGCGGCCCGTATGGCGGCACATGCGCTGCCGGAACTGGCTGCCGGTGTGGACAGGGGAGAATCGTTTTTATGGTTCTGGGATAAGGAAGAGCCTCAAAAACACCTGCTGGCCGTCTTCGCCGCCAGAGCCGCCGCCGACGCCGCCGACGCCGCCAGAGCCGCCGCCGCCGCCAGAGCCGCCGCCGCCGCCAGAGCCGCCGCCGCCGCCAGAGCCGCCGACGCCGCCGCCGCCGCCGCCAGAGCCGCCTTCGCCGCCGCCGCCGCCGACGACGCCGACGCCGCCGCCGACGCCGCCAGAGTCGCCGTCCATCTGCATATTAAAAAGTATATACAAATTTTAGAAAAAAATCAGGATATTATTTCATTCCTGCAACAGCCATTTGGGGATGATCTTATATCTGCATCAACGCTTTTTCTTAAAACATTGCGGGAATGGAAAGCGGATGGCTTTGACTATTGGGCAGACTGGTATGAAGCCCGGCTGCGGGGAGAACCCCTGAATAAAGAAATGGCACTGGCGTCCTGCCTCCTCTCTAAAGAGATTCTGGCCGGCACTCCGGCGGAGATCAACAGTTATCTGAAAAGCCTGCAAGACAATAGTGCCGCCATCTCCCTGAACCGGGTGCGGGCCATTTTTATCGGTGATGGCGCATCCGGCAAAACATCCCTCATCCGTGTGCTTTATGGCAAGACCGTGGTGGAGGGCAAGGAGGACATGACGGCTGGCATTGATATTCATCAATTTTTTCTGCGCTCCCGCTGTCTGTATGTTCTGGTGATGGACGGGCGGCCGGAAATCAGGGCCGATGAACAGGCGGAATACTGGCTGGAACATGTACGGGCCTTTGGCGGCAACGCACCTGTGATGATTGTGGGCAATAAGGCCGATCAGAAGGTGCCCCTTAATCTGGATATGAAATATCTGTGTGAGAAATACCAGAATATCGTGGATTTTTATCCTCTTTCCTGCACCCACTATAAGTCTGA
>PDWI01002641.1_pt1 | contig 26605 bp, 25 predicted proteins | sample 1430891 | NCBI WGS metagenome assembly PDWI01 (sample SAMN01162508, study PRJNA174530) | Oral metagenome, whole genome shotgun sequencing project. | biome: Marine environment; feature: Marine mammal; material: Swab sample of the gingival sulcus; isolation source: swab sample of gingival sulcus...
AGGACAAGCAGAAGTTACAGGAGTTAGTGGAACTTGGCTTGATTTAACAAACAATGTTAATGGTATGGCTGATAGCTTAACAGCTCAAGTTAGAAATATTTTAAATGTTGCCATAGCCGTTGCAAATGGGGATCTAACAAGGGTAATTGACATCGATGTAAAGGGTGAATTGCTTGAACTTAAAAACAACATGAACACTATGATTAAAGTTCTTTCAGACTCTGATACAAAAAATAAAAACCAAAACTGGATAAAAGATGGGGTCTCAATCTTAAACAAAAAAGTACTCGATCAAGACAATCTAAGCACACAGGTACAAACAGCGATCACAGAGATTTCACGATATGTTGGTGCAGGGACAGGTGCTTTGTATATTTTTGATTCGCGAAAGGATACACTTAGACTTGAGGCTTCTTATGCTTATGTAAAAAGAAACAATCTCTCAAATGAGCTTAAAATAGGTGAAGGAGTTGTAGGTCAAGTCGCTTATGAAAAAAAACCCATACTTCTTACAAATGTCTTAGACAATCTAAATATAAGCACAGGAACTACCGAATACAAAGCCCTAAACACTTACACAGCTCCGCTTATCTTTAAAGAAGAGTTGATAGGAGTCATAGAAATAGCATCTTATAAACCGATCAATGACTTGCATTTGGAATATTTTCTATCCGCTTTTGATACCCTATCAGGCTCACTATATGCTTCATTGCAATCTCGTTCTACAGAAAATCTACTAACCCAATCTCAAACCCAATCAAAAGAGTTAGAAGAGCAATCCATAAAACTTCAAGAACAAAATAAAGTGCTTGAAATTCAACGAGAGAAGATGGATAAGCAAAAACGAGAATTAGAAAAGAAAAACAAAGACTTAGAAAATGCACAAATCGAAATAACTCGTGCAAAAGAGCTTGAACTTGCAAATAGATATAAATCAGAATTTTTAGCAAATATGAGTCATGAACTAAGAACTCCGCTTAACTCAATGCTACTATTATCTAACTCTTTAGCAACAAGTAAAAAACTTGATATTGAAAAAGTAAATAAACAAGCCTCTATCATTCATGATGCGGGAAATAGCTTGTTATCACTTATAAATGATGTTTTAGACCTTTCAAAAATAGAAGCAAATCTCATGAGCTTAAATATCGAAAAAGTACATTGTAAAGCTTTAGTTGAAGATCTTTATGGGTTATTTACTCCTCAAGCAGAAGAAAAAAATATAAACCTTAAAACAGATATAAGCGATGATGTTGCTGATAGTTTTATTACAGATAAGGTAAAACTTACTCAAGTGCTTAAAAACTTCATCTCAAATGCTATCAAATTTACAGATGAGCAAGGAAATATACAGATAAAAATCGACAAAAATGACGAACATGACATCAAACAAAGACCTATCAAAATCTCCATCATAGATGATGGCATAGGAATAGAAGAAGATAAGATAGATCTCATCTTTGAAGCCTTCAGACAAGCAGATGGAAGTACAAGCAGAAAGTATGGAGGAACAGGTTTAGGGCTTAGCATCTCTAAAGAATTTGTCAAACTTTTAGGTGGAAGAATAAGCGTAAAATCAAAACCAAACGAAGGTTCAATTTTTGCAGTATGCTTACCTGAAAAGATTGATACGCAAAATATTGATGAAGAGCTTATCGACAATGTTGTAATCAACAAAACAAATGCCGATGCAAAAACTCCAAAACAAGACATAAAAACCCAAGCAAAACCAACACCCAAACCAAAACATGAGCAAAGCGAACAGACTAAAACTTTTATTAGTCCTGTAAAAAGCATTGTTCCAGATCAAATCAACGATGGCGATTCGGTCATCATGGTTGTTGATGATGATGAGGCTTTTTCAGAAATCATGAAAGAAAATGTTCGTAATCTAGGCCATAAAGTCATCATAGCTCATGATGGAAATAGTGCTGTTGCTTTAGCAAGAGATTATAAGCTAAAAGGTATTTTACTAGATCTAGTTTTACCAGGACTTCATGGCATGGAAGTTTTAAGAGTTTTAAAATCAGACTTAAATACTAGACATATACCTATTAAAATCATCTCTTTTAGTGATGCGAGTACTAAGATGAAAAAAATGGGTGCGGTTGATTTCATACAAAAACCCATATCGGCTGAAGTTTTAGATGAAGCCATCACTTCACTTGTGAATTTTGCAGACAATGATAAAAAGCATGTATTATCTTTGCAAAATGAAAATAGCGAATTAGCTGATTTGATAAGTGATAAAAATGTAAAAGTCTCCATTGCTAACTCTTCACAACAAGGTTTAGAGATTTTAAAACAATACAAAGATATTGATTGTATTGTTATTGATAAGCGACTACAAAAGTTAGACATCGCTTCATTTTTAGAGCAGATAAAAGAAAAAGGATATGAAAATCCTGTAGTTGCTTACAATAAAAATGACTTTACAAAACAAGACTTTAAAAAGCTAGAAGATCTTTCACAAAATATTGTTTTAAAAATAGCCGTTGGAGATTCAGAATTGATAGAGTATATATCTTTATTTTTACACACAAAAAAAGAGTCTTTAGATGCGGTCAAGCAAGAGCTATTGGAAAAAAGTTTAACAGAAGATAGTATGTTGCAAAACAAAAAAATCCTCATGGTAGATGATGATGTTCGAAATATTTTTGCTCTTGCTTCAGTCTTAGAAGATAAAGGCATAGAGGTCGTAACAGCTCAAAACGGAAAAGAAGCACTTGATATTTTAGAAGATGAAAAAAATGAATTTGATATGATTTTGATGGATATCATGATGCCTGTTATGGACGGCTATGAGGCCATGAGAAACATAAGAAAAATCGATAAACTTAAAAATGTACCTATATTAAGCTTAACAGCAAAAGCACAAAAAGAAGACAAGCAAAAATGCTTAGCCGCAGGAGCAAATGACTATCTAACAAAACCTATCAACCACGATAGACTTTTGTATCTTTTAAAAGTTTGGACCAAATCAGTCTAAAATATAAATAGGGGGAGTAAATAATATTAACAATACAAAAACGATGCTAAACAAACAAAAATAATCTCAATCCGATACAACTTGATTTCTTCCCTTCTCTTTTGCTTTATATAGCAGTTCATCGGTGTGATTATATAAAGCTTCTAAGGTGTCTATCTTAGCCCCCTCGCTACAGCTAAGCCCCACTGAAATAGTAATAAAATCGCTAACAGAACTTTTTTTATGCTCTATTTTTAGCTCTTGGACTTTTTGTTTTATATTGTTTATATAATCGACTGCTTTTTCCTTAGTTTCAGCAAGAAATATGATAGAAAACTCCTCTCCGCCAATCCTAAAACTATAATCATCAGGTCTATTTGTATTTTGTTTAAAAACTTGTGCGACCTTAACAAGAGCTTTGTCTCCTGCTTGATGTCCGTAAGTATCATTGTATTTTTTGAAAAAATCAATATCCATGATGGAAAAACAGAGCCATTTTTTATTGTATCTTTTAGCACTGCTTATGACTTGTTGAGCAATTGTATTAAAATATCGCCTATTGTGAAGCCCTGTAAGAGGGTCGGTAATAGACATGAGTTCTAGCTTTTTTTCGCTTGTGATATTGTTCATGATAGCAGTATAGCCAATTTTTTTATGATTTTTATCATATTTTGAAGATATCAAAGCATCTATCCAATACTCTTCATCATCTTTATCTAAATTTTTTATTTGACCTTGCCAAACTTCATCTTTTGATATGGTATCCCACATATCTCTATAAAGCTCTTCATTAGTATTAGGATCTCTTAAAACTTTATAAGTTTGTCTTAGCAGTTCATCTTGCGAATATCCACACATCTTACAAAAAGCACTTGAAACTCTTGTTATATTGCCTCTAAGGTCGGTATCAGTGGAGATTATATGCTCATCCATAAGTTTCATATAATTTGCAAGCGTGTCATTAAACTCTTTTGCTTGAAGCTTTTGTGTTAAAAAAAGCTCAATATATAACTTCATTTTATTTAAAAAGGAAAATTTCTCTATAGGCTTGGTAAAATAATCTAAAGCACCAACCTTATAGCCTTTAGCAACAAACTCTTCAGATTTAAACTCAGCTGTTAAAAATACTATCGGAATATGAGCAGTTTTTTTAGTTGATTTTAAGATAGAGGCAACCTCAAAGCCGTCCATTCCTGGCATTCTCACATCTAACAAAATCAAATCAAAATCTTGTTTTAAAGTAAGCCTTAAAGCCTCATCACCACTTTGAGCTTTGCAAATATTTAAACCCTTAAAATCCTCATGATCAAATTCTAACTCTTCTAAAATCACTTCAAGGGCGTATAGATTTTCTTTAACATCATCAACTAATAATAAATTTATCTGCATTTTTTATCTTTTTTCTTTTATTTTATCATAATTTTAATTAATATTATATTTAAAGCCTAAAAAATGAAAAATCAAGAAAAGTATTGAGTAGATTTTTTAACTTCAAATTATTATACCTTGAGTTTAAATTTTGCGAAATATCAACTTTAGTCAAAACTATTATAAGAATTTAAGCTTTCATGATATAATATATAAGATTGTTTGAGAACAAACTTAAAAATTAAAGGAATAGGCAATGAAAAAAACATTATTAGCATTGAGTGTTGCAAGTGCTTTATGCGTAGGTTCTGCGATAGCAGGTGAATTTGAAATAACTCCAACCATAGGTGGTGTTATGCCAGAGGGAAATTTAGGCTTAGACGATCAACTTTCTGCTGGTTTAAGAGTGGGTAAAAATTTAGAAAATTCATACTTCTCACAAGTTGAATTAGCTCTTGATTATGCTCCAAGTGTAAAAATAAAATATACAGACGATAAAACAGATATCTTTAGAGGTGCTTTAAATCTTGTTAAAGATGTACCTGTATTAGACAAAATGTCAGTTTATGGCTTGGTTGGTTTAGGTGTTGAAACTTTTTCTAAACACTCTTATGACAACAACGATAGAATGTTTGTAAATTATGGTGCTGGTTTAAAATATCTTTTAACAGATGCTTTAGCTCTTAAGTTAGAAGCAAGACATGCAGTAAAACTAAATGCAGCTTCTAATGATGCTACACAAAACAATCTATTATATACTTTAGGTTTAGCTTATTCGTTTGGAGGAACTTCAGTTGCGACGCAAACACCAGCTAAAACAACCCCAGCTTCTACAAAAGCTGCTGTTGGCGATGATGATGGAGATGGAGTAGCAAACAACATAGACGAATGCCCAAATACTCCTAAAGGGGTTGCTGTTGATAGTAAAGGTTGTGCAGTTACCATAGCATTACATGTAAATTTCAACTTTGACAAAGCAGATGTTTTACCTCAATACGAAACTCAAATCGATCAAGTTGCAAATTTTATGAAAAAATATCCAGTCTATAAAGTAGCTCTTGAGGGTTACACTGATAGCATAGGAAGTGAAGCTTACAATCTAAAATTATCAGACAAAAGATCAGCAGCAGTTGCAAATGTGTTGAAAAATAAAGGCGTAGAGGCTAGTAGGATTTCAACATCAGGATATGGTGAAGCTAAACCAGTTGCTGACAATAAAACAAAAGAAGGTAGAGCCGAAAACAGAAGAGTTGAGGCAGTATTTAGCTACTAATACCATTTAGCATTCATGGTTTTCATGAATGCTAACCCACCTTATAAAGATATCCATATACTTTTTTAATGGTTTAATCTTAAACAAATTTATATTTACTTAGTCTTATTTGAATTGTGTTTTTAAATTTTTTTTGCTACAATTATAAAAACAAAAAAGGAATTGATATGTTGCCTTTTAGCGATGAAGAGCTAGAGCCTGTGGTGCTTGAAGTTTTAAAAAAAGTTCGTCCAATGTTACAAAACGATGGTGGGGATATGAAATTTTTGCATATAACAGATGGTAAAGTTTATATTCAATTTCAAGGAGCTTGTCATGGTTGTTCGGCTTCAAATCAAACCTTAAAATACGGCATTGAAAGACAATTAAAAATAGACATCCACCCCGATATTGAAGTCATAAATGTGCCTATGGGAGAGTAAATTTAATGTCAAAAAGTAAAGAGTATGGCATAGAAAATTTTTTAAAAAAAAGATATGATAATGCAATTTTTCATTTTTCACTTGCTTTGCAAGAAAATGTCAATGATTTAGAGCTACAAACCTATCTTAATTTGGCATATTTAGCAAAAACAAACGAATATGAAGCCACAATGCTTTTCAGTCTTTATAGTCAAAACGCCATTTCTTCAATAGATGATTTGCAAGCTTTAAATAGATTGAGCGATTTTGCTCAAAGTAGTTTTGAAGATATTGACTATGAAGAAGAGATGATGTTGCAAGCACAAAATGGTATCAGTTATAAGGATTTTTTGCAACTCGTAAAGCAGCGAGGAAGTTTTACAAAAGCTTTTGAAGATATCATGTTTTGCACCAAAGTTCTTATTTCAAAAAAAGATGATTTTTTGCATTTTTTAAATCTTTTAGTCGAAAATGGTTATGAACAGATGGCATTAAACTATCTTGAAAATGCTTCCTTTTTATTTCCAGCAGAACCTGCCTTGCAAGAAATAGCAAAAAAAGTTAGTAAATGAAAGTTGTCATTAAAGACTTAGTTTTCACAGATGATACTCAACAAAGTGATGAAAAATCGTATTTTGTAAAAACTGCACAAAATCAAAAATATATCAATACACTAAAAAAATATAAACAAATCATCACACCAAAAGAGCTTTTAGACCTTATAGACACAGATATTAAAATCATAGGCTTAACAGGTACAAATGGCAAGACTACCACAGCAGCCGCGATTTATTCATTTTTGCTAGATTTGGATAAAAAATGTGCTTTGCAAGGCACTAGAGGTTTTTTTATAAACTCCTCTTGTCAAGATAAAAAGTCTCTTACAACCCCACCTATTTTACAAACTCTTTATCATTTATATCAAGCCCATAAGCAAGATTGTAAATATTTTGTCATGGAAGTAAGCTCTCATGCTATAGCACAAAAGCGTATTGAAAATTTGCCCTTTTATTTGAAAATTTTCACAAATCTATCTCAAGATCATTTAGATTTTCATGAAAGTATGGAAAAATACGCACAAGTTAAACGAAGTTTTTTTGACGATGAGGGCTTAAAGCTCATCAATAAAGATGACAAGCTCATAAGCTACAATCCAAAAGGAGCAAGAACTTATGGAGTTGAAAATTTAGCCACTTATAAGGTGAGTGCTTATGGCTTAAAAGACGGCATTGAAGCAGTTATGATAAATGCAGATAAGATTTTGCAATTTCATAGCTCATTGAGAGGAAAATTTAATCTTTACAATCTAGCCTGCGCCGTAAGTGCTGTTGATTTGCTAGAAAATCCTGATAATTTTGATATGGTTCAAAACTTTTTAGGCGTTAGTGGAAGAATGGAAGTAGTTCATGAAAAACCAACCATTATAGTCGATTTTGCTCATACTCCAGATGGTATACAAAAAGTTTTAGAATCCTTGCAAAATGAAAATTTAGTTGTAGTGTTTGGGGCAGGTGGAGACAGAGATAAGTCAAAACGACCAATCATGGCACAAATCGTAAAAAAATATTCCAAAAAGATATACATTACAAGCGACAATCCAAGAAGTGAAGATGCAAACAGCATTATAGATGATATCGTATCAGGATTGTCTAATACCACAGGCGTAACCATACAAGCAGACAGAAAAAAAGCCATACATCGTGCTATAAGTGAATTAAAATCTCATGAATGCTTACTTATACTAGGCAAAGGAGATGAAGATTATCAAGAAATCAAAGGAGTAAAACACCCTTTTGACGACAGAGTAGTCGTTAAAGAGTATTTTAAATCGCTTTGATGTTCAAGCACCCATCATAAGAGACTCATTTGGGTAGTCTAATTTGTAGCTTCTTAATCTTTAAATATCTCTATCATCTTCTCTTTTAAAGTGTTTGGCGTAAAAGGTTTTACGATAAAATTATTAACTCCGGCTTTTAGTGATTCGATGACTTTTGGCTTACAACCTTCTGTAGTAACCATAATGATTAGCATATCTTCATATTTTGATTCGCAACGAATTTTTTTAACTAGCTCTAAGCCGTCCATTTCAGGCATATTCCAATCCGTTATCAAAACATTAATATCTTCATTTTCATATACTTTTTGCAATGCCTCACTGCCATTTTGTGCCTCTAGTATGTCATGATAGTTTAAAGACACCAATATATTTCTCATGATTTTTCTTGTAGTTGAGCTATCATCTACTATTAAAATTTTCACTGAATTTCCTTATTGCATTTATGAAGTATAATTATATTGCATTAATCAATAAAAATCAAGATATTTTCAAATATAATTATCTTAGATAAAAAAATATATTTTTTATGCTAGAATAACATCTTTTTTAAAAAGGACATTCATGAAAGAAAAAATAAAAACTTATCTGGCAGACTTTTCATTAGTTTTAGTTGCTCTTACTTGGGGACTCACCTTTTTACCTGTTCAAAAAGTAGTCGATGAAAATCCTGTATATCTATTTTTGTTTTGGAGATTTTTAACTGCAACGCTACTCATGGCATTTATGTCTATAAAATATTTAAAAAATGCTTCTATGGATGACATGAAAGGCGGAACTATCTTAGGAATATTTTTATTTTTAGGTTTTGCATTTCAAACCTTTGGACTTAACTATACTTACTCTTCAACGGTCGCTTTCATAACTGGATTAAATGTACTTATGGTGCCTATATTTGCATATTTTCTTTTCAAAACCAAACCTTCAATTTATTCAAACATAGGAGCTGTGATAGCGGCTATTGGGCTTTACTTTTTAAGCGCAAGTGAGATTGGATTTGGCAAGGGTGAATGGCTAAGTTTTGTATGTGCTGTCATGTTCGCAGCACAAGTCGTACTTACGGCATATTATGTAAAAAAATGCAATATTTTTGTCTTAGTTACTTTTGAATTTTTAGCAGTTAGCCTACTTTCGCTTATAAGCTCGATCATCTTTGACGGACAAATAAAACCCACTATTTTAAACCAAACTTTCATATTTGCCATCACAATCACAGCCGTTTTTGCAACGGTTTTTGCCTTTTTTGTCCAAACTGCTGTGCAAAAATTTACAACTCCAGTCAAAACCGCCATCATCTTCACCTTAGAGCCCGTTAGTGCAGGAATTGCTGGTTATTTATTTGCAGATGAAATACTAAATTATTGGCAATTTTTTGGAGTATTTTTGATCCTCTTTGGCGTACTTTTCGCCGAAATCGGTAAAGTCATGAAAGAAAAAATATTATCCTTCATGACTTAAATGTAGGTATATCAAAAAAACTTACTAACCCATCAAGCTTTCTTAAGTAAAATTTTAGTATAATGTCCCCCTCAATTCACACACACCAATCCTTTATCGGTTGCGTTAATGTAGATGTTAGCGTTGATGGGTGTGGCGGATTAAACCAAAATTTCAGGCTTAAAGCCAACAAGGAGACAACATGGTAACAATGAAAGATTTGTTAGAATGTGGTGTGCATTTTGGACACCAAACAAGAAGATGGAATCCAAAAATGAAAAAATACATTTTTGGAGAGAGAAAAAATATCTATATCATCGACCTACAAAAGACTCTTAGATATTTTAGATATACTTACAACATCGTAAGAGACGCAGCAGCAGAAGGCAAAAGCATACTTTTCGTTGGAACAAAAAAACAAGCGAGTGGTGCCATAAAAGAGGCTGCTTTGTCTTGCGGAATGCCTTATGTAAATCACAGATGGCTAGGTGGCATGATGACAAACTATAACACAATCAAGCAATCAATTAGAAAACTTGATGTCATCGAAAAAATGGAAGAAGATGGCTCAATGGAGCTTTTAACTAAAAAAGAAGCATTGATGTTAAGAAGAAAAAAAGAGAAACTTTTAGCATATCTTGGTGGATTAAGAGATATGAAAAAACTTCCAGATATGGTATTTGTCATCGACACAGTTAAAGAACACATCGCTGTAAAAGAAGCAAATAGATTAAAAATGCCTGTCATTGCTCCGATAGATACAAACTGCGATCCTGATGTGATTGATTATCCAATTCCAGGAAATGATGATGCTATCCGTTCAGTTCAATTATTTTGTAAAGAAATGGCAGAGGCTATCAATGAAGGAAAAGAGATTTTAGCTCAAGATAGCGAAGAAGAAATCGATATGCCAACTAGCGAAGAAAAAGATGAGATCGTAAAAGAAGCACTAAATGAAGAGCAAGACGAGATCGCAAAAGAGTTTAAAGAAGCTACAAGCGAAGAGGAGAAATAATGGCGATTACAGCACAAATGGTAAAACAGCTTCGTGAAATGACTGGAGCTGGCATGATGGATTGTAAAAAGGCTTTAGGAGAAACTAATGGAGACATCGATAAAGCAGTCGATGTTCTAAGAGAAAAAGGCTTAGGTAAAGCTGCTAAAAAATCAGACAGATTGGCAAGTGAAGGTTTAGTTGAGGTAAAAATTAGCGATGATGAGATTACTTTGGTTGAAGTAAATTCAGAAACTGACTTTGTTGCTAAAAATGAGCAATTTCAAATTTTAGTCAAAGATGTAGCTTCTCATGTCCAAGCAAATAGTATAAAAGATATAGAAGAGTTAAAATCTTCAAATATAAACGGCACTAAATTTGATGATTATTTAAATAACAAAATCGCAACTATTGGCGAAAATTTAGTCGTTAGAAGGTTTGCAAGTGTAAAAGCAGAGCAAAATGGAGCAGTTGCAGGTTATCTTCACTCAAACGGAAGAGTTGGCGTAGCAATTGCGGCAAAATGCGATAGCGAAAAAACAGCAAGTGGTATCAAGGAACTTTTAAGAAATCTTTGCATGCACGCAGCTGCTATGAAACCAACACACATAAGCTACACCGAACTTGACCCAGAGTTTATCGAAAAAGAGACCATAGCTTTAAAAGCTGACATCGAAAAACAAAATGAAGAGTTTAGAAGACTTGGAAAGTTAGAGAAAAAAATCCCACTTTACGGAAGCCAACTTCAGCTTACTGATGAGGTCATGAAGCAAGCTGAAGAAAATATAAAAGCAGAGCTTAAAGCACAAAATAAGCCAGAAAAAATTTGGGACAAAATCGTACCTGGTCAAATTGCAAGATTTATCGCAGACAATACTCAACTAGACCAACAATTTACCCTTTTAGGTCAATTTTATGTCATGGACGACAAAAAGACCATTAAAGAAGTTTTAGATCAAGAAGCGAAAAAGCTTGGTGGAACGATAGAGTTAAGTGAATATGTAAGATTTGAACTAGGTGAAGGCTTAGAGAAAAAACAAGAAGATTTCGCAGCAGAAGTTGCAGCACAAATGGGCTAATATTTAGCCATAAGGATAATCATGCTAGAAGTTAAAAATGTATCTTTTAAGTTTGATTATCCTTTATTTGAAAATTTAAATTTTACTTTAAATCCTAAGCAGAGCCTATCGATAGTAGGCGTTAGTGGATGTGGAAAATCCACTTTACTTCATATTTGCTCAACACTATTAAAGCCTCAAAAAGGTGAAGTGTATTTTGATAAAAAACCCCTATATGAACAAAAAGATTTGTTAAAAATCCGTCGATATGACATGGGTATTATTTTTCAATCCCACTATCTTTTTAAGGGTTTTAGTGCAAAAGAAAATATCGAACTTGCAAATATTTTATCTGACACTAAAATAGATGAAAAACTTTTAGACAAACTTGGTATTGCTCATGTGTTAAGTCAAAACATAGGTGAACTTAGCGGAGGACAGCAACAACGCATCTCCATAGCACGAGTTTTAAGCAAGAAACCTCGCATTATTTTTGCCGATGAGCCTACAGGAAATTTAGACAAAAAAACAGCAAATGATGTCATGAATGCTTTATTTGACTACATAAAAATTCACAATGCCTCACTAATGCTAGTAACTCATGATAAAGATTTAGCACAAAATTGTGATCACGCATATGAACTTAAAGATCTAAATTTACATAAATACAAATAATGGAATTTGTTAATTATCTAGGAATACAAAATGTTTTTACCTTTGCTTTGCTTTTAGCAAGGCTAACAGGACTTTTCGCTTTTTTTCCTTTTTTTGCTCATTTAAAAATACCCATGGTAGTAAAAGCGGCTATGGTTTTTTTATTTTCCATCATGCTTTTTCCCGACGCTAAAGTTTCAAATATAGACCCAAATGCTTTTAGTTTGGTGTTGATTTTTTTAAGCGAATTATTGCTTGGATTCATGTCAGGACTAGTTTTATTTTTAACATTTGGAATGTTAGAGTTAGCAGGAGAGCAAATCTCTTTTGTCATGGGCTTTACCATGGCAAATGTTATGGATCCTCAAACAGGCAAAAATTCTCCTTTAGTTTCACAATTTTTAACCCTAATAGCTCTTAGTTTATTTTTAGTATATGATGGTCATCATCTTTTGATTTTGCTTTATTATGAGTCATTAAAAATACTGCCACTTGGTAGTTTTTATCCAGAAATTTCTATGTGGGAATTTATCAGCAAAGGAATGCTAAATCTTTTCATTTTTGGCTTCATTTTATCTTTTCCTATCAAAGCTATGTCTTTTTTAGCTGATGTCATCTTTGGAATGCTCATGAAAACAATGCCACAATTTAATTTGCTAGTAGTTGGATTTCCTATAAAAATTATGATTTCATTTGCTGTTTTAATAGCAACTTTAAGTGCAATATTTTCCGTATTTAAAAAGCAAATCTTACAAGTCATTGATGGTTTAGCAATAATTTTTTTAAATATTTAAAAAAATTTTCATTTTCTAATACAAACATAATGATTTTTTTAATACAATATAGAATTTAGTTTTAAAAAAGGAGTAATTTATGAATATCTTACTTATAAATAACAACCCAGCGGTTTCAAGGCTAGTAACTTTGAGTATTGAAAAATTGGGTTTTTCAATGAAAGAAATATCAAATTTAGATGACTATGACGATAAAAAATGCGATATTATTTTAATCGATCATGAAGATTATAGTGATGAAATTGTTGTTCTTGTTAAAGAAAAAGATTTATGTAAACATCTTTCATATATTGCTCCACGAGGTTCGCAAAAACCAGAAAATATGGATTCTATGCTAGAAAAACCATTTTTACCAACTGATTTTATAGAGATGATAAAAAACATAGATGATGAGCTAAATCCTAAACAAGAAAAAGAAACAGGCGTACTAGAAGGGCTTGATGATGAGCTAGAAGACTCTTTTGCTGAGATTGATGAAATGCTTAATGCTGAAGAAAATGGAGGTGGTTTGGATTTAGAAGATATTACAGGCGGTGGTTTAGATGATATTGAAGAGTTTGAAGAAGATTCTCAAAGCCTTAGTGATATACTCGAAGATACCATTGACGAAATAGACAATGAAACAAATGAAGAAGAACCGATACCAAACTTAGACAAACAAGACACAAACAAAGAAGAAGAACTAGCTACTAATATAAACGACGAGCAAGAAGAAGAACTTCAAAATGAAGAAATGCAAGAAGAAGTTCAAGAAGAAGCTAGTGATACACAAGTGCTTGACAGCGAAGAGCTTGACGAGGTGAAACAACTCTTAAAGCAAAGTGAAGAAGAGATTATAGAAGATGATTCGAGCAAAGATGAATTTGATGATGTATTAAAAGATTTAGAACCAAATGTCCAATACAAGAAAGAAGATGAAGAGTTGGATATTGAAGATGAGTTTGATAAAGATGAATTTGATGATGTATTAAAAGATTTAGAACCAAACATAGAATATACAGAAGATGAGCCTGCAAATGATGAAGACATGATCGTCGTTGAAGCAAAAAAAATCGAACAAACTCAAGAAGAAGATGTCCAAGAAGAACCCAAAGAGATTGAGCAAACTTGCGAAGAAGCACCGCAAATCCCTCATGAGCAAGAAATCAAAGAAGACATCATAAGCGAAGAGACGGCTCAAGAACAAACCGACAACGAAGAAGAAAACTTAGACGAGCTTTCAACACAATCAGACGAAGAGATCGAAAAAACCGAAGAAGATTTAACCCAAGAAGACTTAGAGCCAACACCGCCAGAAGAGATAAGCGAAGAAAGCGAAGCTTTAGAGCCAATAGACGAAAATACACAAGAAATCGAAGAGCCAAACGAATTACCACAAGAAGAAGAAATTCAAGAGGATTTACCGCAAGAGGAGACATTAAGTGAGGATTTTACAGACGAAGACTTAGAACTCATAAATCAAGCACAAGATTTGTCCGAAGAAAGCAAAGTCCAAGAGCTAGAAGAGTTGCCACAAGATACCGAAGAAGAACAAGAAAAAGAGATCCAAACTGACGAGCTTGAAGAAGAGGAAAAAGAGTTAGAAGAGCCAAAACAAGAAGATGAAGAATCAAATGAAGAACCTCAAGTTGCAAAAGAAACTCATGAAGAGTCTCAAGCAACTGAAGAAATTCAACCAGATGAAGAGCCTCAAACTCATGAAGAAGTTCAAGCCGAAGAAAAGGCTTTGCAAGGTGATGATTTTCTTACTCAATTAGATGAAAAATCTCTACAAAAAGCTTTTAATGAAGTTTGCGAAGATGAGATCGAAGATCTAAACGAAGTAACCCCACAAGAGTTACAAGAAGAAATACAAGAGCCAGAAAAAGAGTTAGAAGAAACTAAAGAAGAAGTTGGCAAGTGCGATCATGAAGCCAAAGAAGAATTAAAAGAGGAGTTGTCGACTAATATTAACAATTTATTAAATAATGGCAAATTTAAAGAAGTTTTAAAGGATTTAAAGATCAATATCACAATTTCATTTGAGGAAAAATAGTGGCAGGAGTGATTTTAGTTATATCAGGTCCTAGCGGAAGCGGAAAAAGTTCAGTATTAAAACGAGTTTTAAAGAAACATAAAAATACCTATTTTTCCATTTCTTCTACTTCAAGACAGCCACGAGTTGGTGAAAAAAATGGAGTAGATTATAATTTTATTTCAAAAGAAGAGTTTGAAATAGGTATTAAAAATGATGAATTTTTAGAGTGGGCTTTAGTTCATGGTAACTATTATGGAACTTCATTAAAAGCCATACAAAATGCCTATAAGCAAGGTAAAATTGTGGTTTTAGACATAGATGTACAAGGTCATGAGATAGTTAGAAAAAAGATGGGAGACTTAATCACTTCCATTTTTATTACAACTCAAAATGACAAGGTGCTTAAAAGAAGATTGACAAATCGACAAACAGACGACATAGACATTGTAAATAGAAGAGTTTTCAATGCCAAAAAAGAGATGCAAAGTATAGATAAGTACGATTATCTCATTATAAACAATAAGCTAAAAAAGGTAGTAAAAGAGTTTAATTCTATACTAAAAGCTTCAAAGCATAAAGTCGCAAATATAGATTTACAAAAATTTAATTTACAATGGAATACATTATAAGGAGAAAAAATGGGACCAAGCGTTCAGCAGCTATTGATAGTTTTACTCATTATTTTAGTGCTATTTGGTGCTAAAAAAATACCAGAACTCGCAAAAGGTATGGGAAAAGGTATTAAAAGTTTTAAAAAGGAAATGGCAGATGATGAAACAAACACGCAAGAGAGTGAAAAAATAAGTGAAGTCAAATCTAACACTAACGAAGATATAAAAAATACAAACAAGGAAGTCTAATATGAAAAATACTATAAAAAAAGCAATCGAAGAAGTGATACAAGAAGAGGTTGTGCTTGAGACTCCAAAAGATATCAATTTTGGTCATTATGCTACACCTATAGCATTTTCTTTGGCAAAAAAATTGCGAAAATCCCCCATAATAATCGCAGACGAGTTAAGTGAAAAACTAAAACATCTTGAAATATTTAGCGAAGTTTCAAGCACAAAAGGGTATGTAAATTTTAAACTTTCGCCGAAATTTTTGGACGATTTTGCAACAAAATCACTAAAAAATGATTTTGTTTGTGAGGATAGAGGCGAAAAGATCATGATCGAATTTGTCAGTGCAAACCCGACAGGTCCTTTACACATAGGTCATACTAGAGGTGCAGTTGTAGGCGATAGCTTGATACGAGTTGGAAAACATTTAGGCTTTGATATGTTTGCTGAATACTACATAAACGATGCAGGAAATCAGATCGATCTTTTGGGATTGTCGATTATTTATTCGGGTCAAAAATTTGTCTTACATCAAAACCCCGAAGAGCCTAAAGAGTATTATAGGGGTGATTATATCATTGATTTAGCTCATGAAGCAAAAGAGGAGTTTGGTGAAGAGATATTTAAAAATGAAAATTTAGATATGCTAAGTACTTGGGGTAAGGATAAAATGCTCGAACTCATCAAACAAAATTTAGCTGATATTGGCGTAGGATTTGATAAATTTACAAGCGAAAAATCTCTATATGTAGATGCCGAAAGCAGTTTTGCAAAACTAGAAGCCAATGGCAAATCGTATGAAAAAGATGGAAAAATATGGATCAAATCAAGTGAACTTGGTGACGAAAAAGATAGGGTAATTATAAGAGACGATAAAAGACCTACATATCTAGCAAGTGATGTTATTTATCATGACAATAAATTTGCTCGAAATTTTGACAAATATATAAATATTTGGGGTGCTGACCACCACGGCTACATAGCAAGAGTAGAAGCTGCGATAAATTTCTTAGGCTATGATGAGAAAAAATTAGAAACAATCCTTACTCAAATGGTTTCTCTTTTAAAAGATGGCGAACCTTATAAAATGAGCAAAAGAGCTGGAAATTTCATACTCTTAGACGAAGTGGTTAAAGATATTGGAAAGGATGCTTTAAGATTTATATTTTTGAGTAAAAAATGTGATACTCATCTCGAATTTGATGTACAAAGCTTAAAAAATCACGATAGCTCAAATCCAATTTTTTATATCAATTACGCTCATGCAAGGATAAATCAAGTCATCAACAAATCCGAAAAAACAGACTTTGAAAATGCAAGTTTTGACAAACTCGACGCACAAGGCATGAACTTACTTTTTAATGCTTTACTTTTAAATGAAGTTTTATATGACGCATTTAGTGCAAGACAAATGCAAAAAATAACTGACTATTTAAAATATCTCGCTTCACTATTTCACAAATTTTATAACGAATACAGAGTTATTGGAAGCGAAAATGAAGAAGTGTATCTAAGGCTTTTTAGTGTAGTTGCAAGTTCGTTAAATAAAGGCTTAGAACTCATTGGAATTACCGCAAAAGATGTCATGTAATGAATAAAATTAGCGTTGCCCACTCTCCTGATGCAGATGATATTTTTATGTATTATGCATTAAAACTCGGCTGGGTTAGTGGGGGCGAAAATTTTTCAAACATAGCACTTGACATCGAAAGCTTAAATGAACAAGCCCTAAATGGCACTCATGACATAAGTGCCATCAGCTTTGCAGTATATCCTCTCATAAAAAACGAATATGCACTTTTAAAAACGGCTGTAAGTTTTGGAGATGGATATGGTCCAAAACTCATCAAAAAAAAAGGCACCTATCTTAAGCGAAATTTTAAAGTAGCCCTAAGCGGCAAACACACGACAAATGCTATGCTTTTTCGCATAGCTTATCCCGAAGCAAGAGTGGTTTATAAAAATTTTTTAGATATTGAAAATGCGGTTTTGAGTGGCGAAGTTCACGCAGGAGTTTTGATTCATGAAAGCATTTTGGACTTTGATGATAGCTTAGAAATACAAAAAGAGATTTGGGATATATGGCTTGAAAATGGAGGAGAAGGACTTCCTTTGCCACTAGGCGGTATGGCACTTAGGCGTTCTATTCCCATAACAAAAGCGATTTATTATGAAAATCTTCTCACAAAAGCTGTACAAATAGCAACAAATCACAAAAAACTTCTATCAAAAAATCTACTCCAAAGAGGACTTTTTAGAGTAGATGAAAAGCATCTTGAGACATATTTAAACCTATATGCAAATGATAATTCTATCGTCATGAACGATACGCAACTAAAAGCTTTAGATCACCTTTTTACTTTGGGATATAAACATGGTTTTTATGATGAAGCGATAAAATCTTGCGATTATTTGATACCTCAAAAATACTTAAACGATAGGTTTAACTAATGGAATCAAAACTTATAGGCTTAGGCGTTGAAACCTTTAAACTATCGCTATATCTATCGTTGCCTATGCTTTTAGGCGGATTGATAGCTGGGCTTACCATAAGCATATTTCAAGCCACAACACAGATCAATGAAATGACCCTTAGTTTTGTGCCAAAAATCATACTTGTTGTTACCATCATCATCTTTACTATGCCTTGGATGATGAATATGATGATAGATTTTACTTCAAGTATACTTGAACGAATACCAACATTTATATTTTGAAAACGATCGATTTTTGCAAATATTCTAGCATTAAAATAGGCGGAATTAGGCAAGTTAGACTCATTAAAGATTACGAGCCTTTATGTGATAACTACATCATAGGTGGGTGTAATAATATCTTGCTTTCAAACGAAGATAAGCCTCTTGTCATACTTGATAAGAAGTTTAATTTTATAAAAATTTATGACGACACTTTACATATAGGTGCTGCTACAACAAGTTCGCAAGTGTTAGCTTTTGCAAAAAAACACAATCTTGCAAATTTTGAAATCTTACAAAAACTTCCAGGTCTCATGGGTGGCATCATCAAAATGAACGCAGGTTTAAAAGAGTACGAAATCTTTAATAACTTACTAAAAATACGCACTCACAAAGGTTGGATAGATAAAAAAGATATAACTTATTCTTATAGATTTACAAACATAAACGACATCATTTATGAGGCAAAATTTAAGTTAAATTATGGCTTTAATCTAAAGCTTTTAAATTATTTCAAAACCCTAAGGGACAATCAACCAAACAAACCAAGCTGTGGAAGCTGTTTTAAAAATCCAAAAAACAACTACGCAGGACGATTGATCGAACAAGTAGGCTTAAAAGGGTACAAAATAGGCGACATGGCGTTTAGTGAAAAACACGCAAATTTTTTGATAAACGACAAAAACGGCACATTTAAAGACGCCTTAAAACTCATAAATGAAGCCAAAAAACGCGTATTTGAAACCTTTGGCATCACACTGCAAAACGAAATCGTCATCATCTAAAAATCATTTTTTAAGCAAGAAAATATTACAATTTTAATCCAAATTTAAATTAAAAATAGGAGAAAATATGAAAAATTTGTTTAAGTTTTTTATGCTCATGACGGCTTTGCTGCTTTTAAGTGCTTGTGGTGGAGGAAGTTCAAAATCTAAAAAAGATACTACAAATCCCCAAACAACCAAACAAGAAACCAGCCAACAAGTCTCAAAAACTGCCCTAAGAGACAATCAAATCATCATAATAGACGGATATATCAAACAAGCTATCGTAAAAGATAGCATAGGACAAACAGCGACATATACAAAAAATGGCGTTTATACCTTTCCAAAAAAGCCAGTAGGCACAATCCATGTCTATGGAGGTGAATTTGAAAATAGTGACATAACAAACAAATTTGACTATCATGTCGATGCAAACTACCAAATCATAAGCCCACTTACGCATTATATCAGCAATTATCCAAAGAAAAAAGATAGCTTTTTAAAGGCACTAAAGCTTAGCGATGAAGATGTAAATGCGGATTTTTACCAAAATCTAAAAGCAGACAAAAGTAACAAACAGATGCAAAAAGTAGCAAAAGTAGCTCAAATACTTTACGCCTTAGAAGTTAATGATTTGCTAAAAAAACTTGACAATTTTCAAGACTACAAAGGCTTAGTAAAACAAGCTTCAAACCTCTCTAGTGACTATCCAAACTCACTTGAACTGATCGAAAAAACTGACAACATGAGTACAGATGAGTTGCTAAAAGCAGAGCAAAATATAGCCGTAATCAAAAACAATCTAAACCAAACTTCCATAAAAGAAAGCGGAATTAGGCTTGTAGGTGAATGGAAGTTTATAGGCAAAACTACACAATGTGGAGATAAATCAACCAAAGGAAAAGTTATCATAAGCTATGATGAAAACACTGGATATAAATTTACAAACATAGCTAGTCAAAACCTACAAGTTGATATATGTCTAGTAACAGATATAAGCATGTATGATGAAATCTTTAGGGAGAGAATTTCATACTATCGAAATGTTAAATATCCTCTACCAATAAGCGAATTTACAAACGCTATAGAACTTAGCAAACTATTAACTGACTTAGTTACACAAGAAGAGTTAAATGCAAAAGCATTAGGAGTAAAACTCGTATCTCCTGACAAATTTATAAACGAAGAAGATTTGCACGAAAATGGCAAAGCAACTATAATATATACTAGAGTAAAATAATACACTCTTAGTATAAAAAAGTTATCTGCCTAAGCAGATAGCTTTTTTTATTTGATATAAAATTTTTTGACCCCGCTCATGGTTGAGTTCATATGTAAAAGTATCATATCAGCCATGACTAAACTTGCCATATGTTTTGCCACTATGCTACCTCGGATCGCTATGCAAGGGTCATGTCTTCCTTTTAGGTTAAGTGTCAATTCATTTTTTTGTACATCTATGGTGCTTTGTGGTAAAAATATGGACGGCGTTGGCTTAAAGTGAATCTTTATATCGATATCTTGACCTGTGCTTATTCCACCTAATATTCCTCCGTTGTGATTGCTTAAAAATCCTTCATGAGTTATTTGGTCATTATGTTGGTTTCCTGTTAGCTTTGAAGCATTTGCTCCTTCTCCTATCTCTACAGCTTTTACCCCATTTATGCCCATCATAGCCTTTGCTAACTCGCCATCAAGCTTGTGATAAAGTGGCTCTCCTAAACCAATCGGAACATTTTGTATCTTAAGTAAAACCATCCCACCTATCGAGTTATAGGTCTTTTTGATCGATAAAATAAGCTTTTTTTGCAAGTCCTCTTTTTGTTTGTCAAGTGCATAAATTTCGCTTGTTTTTGCGTATTCAAAGTCAAAATTTTCCCCTAAAATATCTCCTACACTACAAACCCCACTTAAAACTTCTATGCCTAACTCTTTAAGCATTTGTTGTGCGATCGCACCAGCGGCCACTCTAGCCGCACTCTCTCTAGCACTACTTCTGCCTCCACCTCTATGATCTCTTAAACCATACTTGTAAAAATATGTCATGTCAGCATGTCCGGGACGAAAAATATCTTTTATACTTTCATAATCTTTACTTTTTTGATTTTGATTTTTTACAAAAAGAGTTATGGGGGCACCAGTAGAAAAACCCTCGAAAACTCCGCTTAAAATCTCCACCTCATCACTCTCTTTTCGAGAAGTTGAGTATCCATTTAAGCCCGGCTTTCTTTTGTTAAGTTCAGTTTGAATATACTTTTTGTCAATCCTAAGTCCAGCGGGTATGCCATCTATCACACAGCCAATTCCACTTCCATGAGATTCTCCAAAAGTTGTAACTTTAAATCTTTGCCCAAAGGTGTTCATGAGAACTCTTTGTTTAAAATTTCAAGAGCCTTTTTGGCACCTTTTTGTTGAGCTTCTTTTTTGCTTTTCCCCTTTGCTTTAGCTAATATTTTTTTATTCAATCTCACTTCTATCTCAAACTCTTTTTTATGGTCAGGTCCAAATGAAGCGACCAACTTATATTCAGGCGTAACACCAAAATGAGCTTGAGTAAGCTCTTGAAGTGAAGTTTTATAATCTTTAAAAATAGTTTGTAAATTTATCTCTTTATAATTTTTTTCAAGCAAATCTTGGACAAAAATTTTCACTTTGTCCAATCCAGCTTCAAGATACATAGCTCCCATCAAGGCTTCAAATGCGTCTGAAAGTAACGATGCTTTTTTTCTGCCTCCATTATTTTCTTCCGCTTGCGACAAAAAAAGCACATCGCCTATGTTTAGATCAAGAGCCAATTTTTCAAAACCCTTTTCATTGACAAGTGAAGAGCGAAGTTTTGAAAGTACTCCTTCATTGATGTCGGGAAATTTTTTATACAAATACTCACCAATGATCAAATCAAGTACAGCATCACCTAAAAACTCCAATCTTTCATTACTAAAATCTTTTTTGTAACTTTTATGTGTAAGTGCCTCGAGTATTAAGTTTTCATCTTTAAACCAATAATCCAGACGCTTTTGTAAGTCCAAAATTTTCTTTTTCATGATAAATCTCCTTTAAATTTTTGAGCTTCATTTCTTGCTATTTCATCGCATTGTTCATTTTCTTTGTGACCTGAATGGCCCTTTACCCAACTAGCCTTTATGTCATGAGGTGCTGAAACGAGTATATATTCACGCCACAAATCGGAATTTTTTACATTTTTAAAATCTTTTTTAATCCAATTTTTAAGCCATTCATTTATGCCTTTTACCACATAGACAGAATCGCTTATAATATCGACTTTGCAAGGTTGTTTTAACGCTTTAAGTCCTTCAATTACACCTTTTAGCTCCATTTTATTATTTGTTGTATAGCCGTCTCCTCCGCTGATGAACTTTTTTTTATTTTGATATTTTAATATCGTTGCATATCCACCAGCTCCAGGATTTCCTAAACATGAACCATCACTAAAAAGATAAATATGCTTCATGACTTTTACTTGTTATCGTGGGTTGTATATTTGCTGTGCAGATCTCATGACAACTAGGACATCTATAAAAAAACATAGGAAATGAATTTTTGCACTTATTACAAATATATTCAAAACTTAAACTAGCTTTGTTGTATCCGTGCTTTGTTAGATTGTATAAGATTTCAAGTTCAAAAATCAGTGAATTTTCGCTCGCACCCTTAGCTCCTTTTATGGCGGCTATACTTTGAAACAAAGAGTTATCTAAGTCTTGCAAGTTAAAATCATCCAAATACCAAATCAGATCAAAAATAAGCTTAGGATTTTTTATATCCAAATCTTTTAACTGCAAAATCTCTTTTTTGATTTTATACTCAATTATCATTCTATCAGCATAGATGAAATCTTTTTTTAATTCATGTAAAATGTTGATTTTTTTGCTATCATCTAAATGCTCATTACTTAGCGTTAGCAAAGATTTTAAATACGCTCTTTGAGACAAAACATCTATATTTAACTCCTCTAAAGAATCCAATACTTCAAGAGCTAAATCATAAGTTTTTAAACTCTCATAACAAACGCTTAAAAATTTCAAAGAAATTTTATCTCGTGGATTATATCTAAGTGATTGCAAAAACACTTCACTACTTCTGTGCAAAAATCCAGCTTTAAAATAGGCTTTGCCTAAACTTGCTAAGATAAGTTGCTTTTCGTCTCTGTTTTTAGCTTGATTTAAAGCTATCAAAAAAACCTCTATTGCCATTTCAAAATCACCACTTTTTACATATGAATTTGCCAAAAGTACTAAGCTTTGATTTGATAGATTAAAAGAGTTTAGTAGCTCTTTATAAGCCTCTTTATCTTTTTTAATTTCAAATTGTTTTATAAATCTTTGTATGCTTTGTTTCTCTTCGTTAGTTTTAAAAATCCCCCAAAAATAATTCACAAAAGCGATAATAAAAATGATGCCAAAAAGTATTAAAATGCTAAACAATGGATCTCTATATTCGATGTAAAAAATATCCAAATTTTTTATCCTTTTATCTTTTTGCTAAATTATAGCTTTTTTTTAGTATAATTACACTTATGATTGATAGTACTTCTATAGAAAACCTAAAACAACGCCTTGATATTGTTGATGTAGTGGGAAGTTATTTAGAACTTAAAAGAAGTGGAGCGTCGCTAAAAGCTATATGTCCGTTTCATGATGATACAACTCCAAGTTTGCATGTGAGTTCAGCAAAGCAGATTTATCACTGCTTTGCTTGTGGTGCGGGAGGCGATAGCATAACTTTTGTCATGGAACATGAAAAACTTTCATATCCAGAAGCCATCGAAAAACTTGCAAATATGTATAATTTTTCTTTACACTATATTAAAAGTGACGGAAAAAGTGAAGAGAGAAAAAAGGTACTTGAGAGTGTAAATTTGTATTATAAAAAATGCTTAGATAAAAATACAACAGCACAAGATTATTTAAAAAATAGAGGTATTTTTAGCTCATCAACAGAAAAATTTGAGTTAGGCTTTGCTCCAAATTCGCAACATATTTTGAATTTTTTGCAAAATAACGCAATCACATTTCATGAGGCAAAAGAGTATGGTATTATTGATTTTGGAGACAACGATAAGGCTTATGCTAGAATTCATGATAGAATTACCTTTCCAATTTATGCACAAAATGGTAAACTTGTAGGTTTTGGCGGACGAACCATCTCAAATCACCCAGCAAAATATATCAACTCACCACAAACTAAACTTTTCAATAAATCTAGCCTACTTTATGGCTATGATAAGGCAAAACAAGATATTATCAAAAAAAAATCCATCATCATAACTGAAGGATATTTAGATGTTATCATGCTTCATCAAGCAGGTTTTACAAATGCAGTTGCAACACTAGGAACAGCCCTTACCAAAGAACATTTGCCACTTTTAAGTAGAACTGAACCAAAAGTAATTTTATCTTATGATGGAGATTTAGCGGGCATAAACGCAGCTTTTAAAGCAAGTGAGCTTTTGAGTTTGCACTCCATTGATGGCGGAGTTGTGATATTTCAAAGCGGACTTGATCCAGCCGATATGGTCAAAAATGCCCAAAGTGAAGAGTTGCAAAGATTATTTTCAAATCCAAAACCATTTGTGCAATTTTGCATAGAACAAATCCTAAAAGCTCATGATTTAAAAGATCCAATGCAAAAACAAAGGGCCTTAAATGAGGCTAGTATATATTTAAAAAAATTACCACCCATCATCGCTACATCATACCAAGGTTTGCTTGCCAATATGCTAAATATCAAAGAAAGCTTAGTAAAGATAAATCATATCAAAAAAAAATCTAATCAATCAAAAAGATTTCAAGACCTCCAAGAGTTAGGCATCATAAAAACTCTTTTACAAACCCCTAATTTGATAAGCATGGTTTTAGATAAGATAAAACCTCAAATGCTAAGAACACATTACGAAGAGCTAAATTTGGTTTTGCAAAATCAACATGATAGCCCTATGTTAAGAGAGATTTTGCTTACACAAGACATCAAAACTTTTAGTGAAAATGAGCTAAAAGAAGCTTTAATCAATATATCAAGGGTATATTATACGCAAGAATTAAAAGTCATAAAAACAAGGCAAGATTTAGATTTTAAAACAAAATCATTTCTTTTGAAAAAAGTACAAAATAAAATAGAAAAATTAAAAAAAGGAACATTGATACCATATGAAAGCATTAGCACTATTTAGCGGAGGACTTGATAGTATGTTAGCTATCAAACTTATAAGTATGCAAGGTATAAAAGTAAAAGCATTGCACATGGATATTGGATTTGGAGGCAAGGTTTTAAATGAAGAAAAACTGAAAAAAAGAGCAAATATGGCAGGAGGGGATTTTGAAGTAGTTGATGCTAAAAATCCTTACTTACAAAAGATACTTTTTACCCCAAAATACGGGTATGGAAAGCATTTTAATCCTTGTATTGATTGTCATGGGTTTATGTTTAAAACCGCTTTAGAGATGCTAAAAAGCGAAAATGCAGATTTTGTCATCAGTGGCGAAGTCATAGGGCAACGCCCCATGAGTCAACGAAGTGAAGCTTTAAAGTCAGTTGAAAAACTAGCTCAAAATGATGATAATTTGATATTGCGACCGCTATGTGCGAAAAATCTAGCTCCAACAAAACCAGAACTTGAAGGGTGGGTGGATAGGCAAAAACTGCTTGACATTAGCGGACGAGGCAGAGAGAGACAACTTGCCTTAGCTAAAGAGTTTGGTTTTAGCGAATATGAAACCCCTGGTGGAGGCTGTTTGCTCACTTTAGAAGCTTTTGCAAATAAGATTAGGGATTTTATAAAATATGACACTTTAAAGAGTGAAGATTTGCCACTTTTAAAATTTGGCAGACATTTAAGATTGCATGATGGTGCAAAACTTGTCATAGGAAGAAATGAAGAAGACAATAAAGAGCTTATCAAAATAAATAGCCAAAAATTTGCCCAAATATACCTTCATGACATAGTTGGACCTATCTCTTTGCTAAGTAAAAATGCAAGCATAAGTGATATAAATGAGGCTATCAAATTAGTCTTAACCTATGCAAAAACTCAAGAAAATAATTTGTATGAAGTAAAATTTAACGAAAAACTCATCACCCAAACTCCTTATGACTCAAAAGATGTAGCAAAAAAATATTTTGTCGTATAAATTTTAAGTAATTATAAAGAAATTTTTCTTTATAATTACCACTCTATGGGGAATTAGCTCAGCTGGGAGAGCACAACGCTGGCAGCGTTGGGGTCAGCGGTTCGAACCCGCTATTCTCCACCATTTATAAACCTCCATAAAATCGGCGTTTGATAGACTTTTTAAAATCTAGGTTGTACTTTTAAAAATATTTTTTACCTACTAAGACTATTATAGGGTAAAAAATATCCACATATTTTTCAATCTTGGAATAATAACTGGAATGAATTATCAACTTTTTTTAAGTACCCTCAAACTATAAGAACTTTAGTTTACACGACTAATCCAATTGAATCTTTAAATTCAAACATAAAAAGA
>PDWI01005101.1_pt1 | contig 26600 bp, 29 predicted proteins | sample 1430891 | NCBI WGS metagenome assembly PDWI01 (sample SAMN01162508, study PRJNA174530) | Oral metagenome, whole genome shotgun sequencing project. | biome: Marine environment; feature: Marine mammal; material: Swab sample of the gingival sulcus; isolation source: swab sample of gingival sulcus...
TAGTGGCAAAATACAAGGGCTTATCCAGTGACCATTTGGAACAACTTGGCGAAGCGGCGATAAAACAAATGGCACAAAGCCATACCGTTGCCGTACTATTGCCCGGTGCATTTTATACCTTGCGAGATGAAACCGTACCACCGATAAAATTGCTGCGAAAACATCAAGTGGCAATGGCGGTTTCTACCGATTGCAACCCCGGCACATCACCAGTCACTTCATTGTTATTGATGATGAATATGGCCTGTACGTTATTTGATTTAACGCCGGAAGAGGCACTGGCGGGGGTGACGAGAAATGCTGCCCAGGCATTGGGAATGAGCGACAAAGGACAAATCAGCGTCGGAATGGATGCCGATTTACTGGTGTGGGATATCGAACGCCCCGCCGATTTAAGTTATTTGGTCGGTCTTAATCCACTGCAACAAGTGATGATTAACGGACAGTGGGTTTAAAGCAGTTATTTATCATCGTCTTGCAAACTTTCAAAGGCCAAATGAATGGTGTCGTAGTCATAGCCTTTGCCGACCAGAAAGCGGGTAATTTTATGTTTCAGGGTAAAATCGGTAAAAATTTTTTTCACCTCTGCGCCCGAAGCTTTACGGCTAATCAACTGTCTGGCATTGTCCAGCCACATCGTCTGATACTCGGCCAGCGTGGCATTAATCAGGCTGTTCTCGATACCCTTTTGTTTGAGTTCATAACGAATTTTTTGGCTGCCGTAACGCTGATTTACCCGAGTGTGGCACAGCATGTCGGCAAAACGCCGGTCGGATTGATAGTTTTCCTGCTGTAAGCGTGCCAGACAATCATCAATCACTGCGGCTTCAACCGATTGTTGAGTCAATTTTTGCCGCAATTCGAGTTGTGAATATTCCCGTCTGGCAAGTAATTGCAAGCAGCGCTGGTAGGCCTGATTAAACGGTGTATCGGTCATAAAATTTCAAGTATCGCCATTATAAGACACCGCGCTATCCCGATGGCGGCGATGTCAGCAACGCGGCAATGGGCAAATCAATTGATGCCCCGCGCTATTCCTGCTCACCGGCTTCTTCCGCTGTCGCGGTAAAGCGTTGCGGCATAAAATGTTCGCGGATTTTCTGCTCCACAGCGGCGGCGATTTCAGGATTTTCGCCAAGGAAATTTTTGGCATTTTCCTTGCCCTGCCCGATTTTTTTACCCTTGTAGCTATACCACGCCCCGGATTTTTCAATTTCGCCGATTTCCGTACCCAATGACAGAATTTCCCCCAAACGAGAGATACCCTGCCCGTACAAAATTTCAAATTCGGTTTGCTTAAATGGCGGAGCCACTTTATTTTTAATCACCTTAACGCGGGTATCATTACCCAAAATTTCTTCGCCTCTCTTAATTGCCCCAATACGGCGGATATCCATTCGCACCGAAGCATAAAACTTCAGGGCGTTACCGCCGGTGGTGGTTTCCGGACTGCCGAACATCACCCCGATTTTCATACGTAACTGGTTGATAAAGATAACAATGGTATTAGTACGTTTGATATTGGCGGTTAGCTTACGTAATGCTTGTGACATCAGGCGTGCTTGCAGCCCCATATGCGAGTCACCCATTTCCCCTTCAATCTCAGCTTTTGGTGTCAGTGCCGCCACCGAGTCAACAATCACCATATCCACCCCGCCGCTGCGCACCAGCATATCGGCAATTTCCAAAGCCTGTTCCCCGGTATCAGGTTGGGAAACCAATAAGTCATCGATATTGACTCCCAGTTTTTCAGCATAAACCGGATCCAGAGCATGCTCGGCATCAATAAAGGCGGCCGTACCGCCTTGTTTTTGAATTTCGGCAATGGCGTGCAAGGTCAGGGTGGTTTTACCGGAAGATTCCGGGCCGTAAATTTCAATGACGCGTCCCTTCGGTAAGCCACCGATACCCAAAGCAATATCCAACCCCAATGAACCGGTGGAAACAGCTTCAATATCTCGTTGTGCTGCACTGTCACCCATACGCATCACCGAACCTTTACCAAATTGTTTTTCGATTTGTGCCAGGGCGGCTGCCAGTGCTTTTTTGCGGTCGTCGCTCATAAATGCCTCTTAGTTAAACTCGTGGTTAAATAATTTTGATGCACAGATTATAACGCAGGAAAAACCCTTTGTCATAATTTCTGTTACAAAAATCAAAATATGCTTACGTTAGCGGAGAATTACCACAAAATTGCCCTGTTCCTGCACTACCTAGGAAAACTGCTGCAATAGATAAAAAACCGGAATGCCGGCCAGTTGTCCGTCTATACGGTCTAAAACACCACCGTGCCCGGGGAGAATCTGGCTGGTGTCTTTGATGTGGTTTTGACGTTTGACGATGCTGACAAACAAATCGCCAATGACCGAAGCGGCGGCAGCAACCAGAGCAATCAGCAGCAGCTTGGGTAAAGGTAGGTACCAACCCTCGACCATACTTTGCGCCAGACAAACAAAAACAATCACCCCGAGAAAACCGCCAATCAGCCCTTCGATGGTTTTATTGGGGCTAACACGCGGGGCAAGTTTGTGCTTACCGAAAAAACGGCCGGCAAAGTAGGCCGCACTGTCAGCCACGGCAATCACCAAAATAACGAATAACAGCGTTAACGGATCCTCACCACCGGGAACATCAAGCGAATAATCAAAAATATAGATGAGTGTTGCCGCCATTGCCGATAAAATCACCGGGCCCGAAACACGCAAATAACCACGGTGGATACGGTAGTTATCAATTTTTTCATACTGTCGGATTAAATGCACGGCGTAAACATAGTGCGCTATCGACAGCACCAACAGCAAACTCAGAACAAGGGGAAAATTGGTTGCCAATACCCATAAAATAATCGTTGCCCCGGCAACCAAATAACTATTGCTTTGGCGCAATTGAGCAATACGACACCATTCCCAAATGCTAACACCGAGAACAACGGCAACCAACGGGGCAAATAATATCGGCACGAAAAAAATCACGCCGATTACTATGGCAATCATCACCAGGGCGGTAGTTATTCGTTCTTTCATTATTTTCCTCTTACCTTGTATTAATTCTACAGTATTTATTGACCGAGTCAATGCAGCGTTCAAAGGCCGCCAAAACGTCGTGTGCGTTGTTGAAATTCGGCAATCGCAGCATCCAGCGCCTGTTCATCAAATTCAGGCCAGAAAACAGGGGTAAAATAAAATTCGGCATAGGCACACTGCCACAACAAATAGTTGCTGATACGTTGTTCCCCCCCGGTGCGTACCAGCAAATCAACCGGAGGTTGCTCCGCTAATACCAGATGCCGGGCGAAAAGTGCTTCATCAATATCGGCGACAGCAATGCGCTGATCTTCAACTTGTTGTGCCAAATGCCGTGCAGCCCGAACAATATCCCACTTGCTGCCGTAATTGGCGGCGATATTCAGAGTCATCGTTTTGTGATCGGCCGTCTCATCTTCCAACTTGGCAATCGCCTGTTGCAATTTATCGGAAAAACGCGAAGTATCACCGATAACGTTAAAACGAATTTTGTGTTTGATAAACAATCGACGATTACGTTTGATGGCTTGTTGGAATAACATCATTAAGGCTTTGACCTCGCTTTCCGGACGCAGCCAATTCTCACTGCTAAAGGCATATAAGGTCAGTGATTTGACGCCGATACCGGCCGCGTGACGAACAATCTTAAGCACCGCCGTGTGCCCGGCACGATGCCCGTAAGCACGAGATTTACCCTGTTGTTTCGCCCAGCGCCCATTACCATCCATAATGACGGCAATATGCTGCGGGATAGAATTTTTGCTATTCAAATGCAGGCAGGGGTAGTGATTAAACTTCCAGCAGCTCTTTTTCTTTGACGGCTAAAATAGCATCTACCTGGCCGACAAAATCATCGGTGATTTTCTGAATCTCGGTTTCGGCACGCCGCTCATCATCTTCGGTAATGTCTTTATCGGCCAATAATTTTTTTACAGCGGAATTGGCATCACGACGAATATTGCGAATTGCTACTTTGGCATTTTCACCCTCGGCCTTAACGATTTTCACCAACTCTTTGCGGCGTTCCTCGGTCAACGGCGGCAGAGAAATACGAATCACTTCACCGGCAGAAGTCGGGGTAATACCCAAATCGGAGTTAATGATGGCTTTTTCAATCACGGCAACCATTGATTTATCCCAAGGTTGGATACTCAGGGTGCGCGAATCACTGTTACTGACGTTGGCGGCTTGTCCGACGGGCACTTCACTACCGTAAAAATCCACCATCACGTGGTCCAATAAGCTGGGATGTGCCCGGCCGGTACGTATGCGACTTAAGTCCAGCTTTAAGGATTCAATGGACTTACTCATACGAACGTTGGCATCTTTTTTAATCGTTTTAATCATGGTCAATTTCTTTATGCAAATAAATAAGGGGCTTATTGTACCGCAAAGAAAGATTTTACTTAACTAATATTTTTCCAAAGGTTGCTTACCGTCTCAATCTTTACGGGCCACTAGGTGATTAACGTACCTACGCGGTGGTCGGATAAGGCGCGGATAATCTCCCCTTTTTTGAGCATATTAAAGACTAACAAAGGCAGGTTATTATCACGACACATCACCACTGCGGTAGCATCCATGACGCCAAGGTTTTTTTCCAACACATCGTTGTAAGTCAGGGTATCGTATTTAGTCGCACCGGGGTCTTTAACCGGGTCGGCGGTGTAAACGCCATCAACTTTAGTGGCTTTTAACATCGCGTCGGTTTCCAATTCAATGGCACGTAAACTGGCGGCCGTATCGGTGGTAAAAAACGGATTACCGGTGCCCGCAGCACAAATCACCACGCGCTGCTTTTCCATATGACGGATAGCCCGACGGCGGATAAATTCTTCACAGACTTGATCAATCGGAATAGACGACATCACCCGAACCGGTACGCCGACTTTTTCAATGGCATCCTGCAAAGCCAAAGCATTCATTACCGTTGCCAACATACCCATATGGTCTCCGGTGACACGTTCCATACCGGATTGCTGCAACTCTACTCCGCGAAAGAGATTGCCACCGCCGACCACCAAAGATACCTGGATATGGCTGTCAATCAATACCTTGATTTCACCGGCCAAGCGATTCAATACCTGCGGGTCAATACCAAATTCTTTATCACCCAACAGGGCTTCGCCGCTCAGTTTTAACAGAATACGCTGAAACCGCGGCGTCTCGATATGTGTTGGAAGTGTCTGTGTCATAGCTGCCTCGTCAATGATATTTACTTGTTATCGTTTGAAAAATAATTGATAGAAAAATGACAGGCATTGAAAAATTAGCTCCGATTATTCAATGCAAAAAGTCATTTCGCATTGAGGGAGTAGTATAACAAAAAACCGCCTGTATAGGCGGTTTTTTGTTATAATTTTTATCATACAGCCAATCAGCCTTTGGCTTGTGCCATCACTTCTTCAACAAAATTATCGGCTTTCTTTTCAATGCCGTCACCCAATTCAAAACGAATATAGTCAACGATTTGAATAGAAGCATCCACATCGGCAATGGCCTGCTCAACCGTTTTCTTATCATCCATGACAAAAGTTTGTGATAACAACGCATGTTCTTGGTCCAGCTGGGTATTGTCTTTGATGTAACGCTCCAATTGCCCCGGAATGATTCTGTCCCAAATATGCTCCGGCTTACCTTGTGCTTTCAGGTCGGCCTTCATATCCGCTTCAACCTTGGCGAGCACGGCATCGGTTAATTGGTGGCGACTAACAAAGTCGGGAATACGTTTTAACGGCTTGCCTAAACGTTCCAACTCTTCGTTGCCGTGCTCAATTTCGGCACGGATAGCCGCCGTTTCCTTTTCAACAAACGCGATATCCAAGTCCTTATAGGAAATCGCTTGTGGCTTCATCGCTGCGGCGTGCATCGCCAAGTGCCGCATCAACTCTTCCGCCTTATCGCGTACACCGGCATCACAAGCGGCGGAAATAATCACCCCGACTTTACCGCCGCCGTGCACATAGCCATTGACCACACCATCGGTCTTAATGCTGGCAACACGGCGAACATTCATATTTTCGCCCAGTGTGGTGATTAAATTACGCCGCCTGTCTTCAACGCTTTCACCGTTTAAATCGGCGGCATTGACGGCATCAAGACTGTCCAGTTTATTTGCCACGGCAACGTCAGCAACGCCTTGGGCAAAGTCAGCAAAAATATCGCCTTTGGAAACAAAATCGGTTTCACAATTGACCTCAACGATAGAGGCAAAGGTTTTATCAGCGGCAATAGCGACAGTGACACGACCTTCAGCCGCAATACGATCTGCTTTTTTCTCGGCTTTTGCCAAGCCCGCTTTACGCATCAATTCAGCGGCGGCATCAATATCGCCATTGGTTTCTACCAGTGCTTTTTTGCACTCCATCATACCTGCGGAAGTTCTTTCCCGCAGTTCTTTTACTAATGCTGCAGTAATTGCCATAGTTTTTGACCTTTATAAATTTGGGTTAAATAATAATAAATACATAAGATAAAGAAGTGACCGCCGACAAGTCAGACAACTTTGCGGCAGTCAAAACAGCGAAAATTACTCTGCTGCTTTTGCTTCTTCGGTATTTTCTTCGCTTTTTTCCGCCGCTTTTTCTTCGCCGGCGGGCGCCGCTTTTTCTGCCGTACCGGCGGCGGCTTTTTCCTCAGCAGCAGGGGCGGCTTTTTCTTGTTCGCCGGCCGTCACTTTTTCTTCACCGGGGCTTGTTTCTTTCTCGGTTTTTTCAGCATCTTCCTTGGCCTGTTTGCTGACTTTTTTCTTGGCTACCGGTGCCGCTTCGGCGGCTTCTTCGTCACGTTCGGCAACCGTATTGGCGGCTTTGGCATCCTTAATGCCGGCAGCCACCGCGTTGATAATTAATTGTAAAGCACGTACCGAGTCATCGTTAGACGGGATAATATAATCGACGCCGTCAGGGCTGTTATTGGTATCGACAATACCAACCACGGGAATCCCCAATACTTTGGCTTCCTGTAAAGCAATGCTTTCATAGCCGACATCAGCGATAAATAACACGTCCGGCAGACGACGCATCTCGGCAACACCGCCCAGAGAAGCTTCCAATTTGGCTTGCTCCTTACGCATATTGATGATTTCTTTTTTCGTCATACCGACCAACTTGCCGTCTTCCTCGGCTTTGCGCATACCATGCAATTTACGGACCGATTGGCGAATGGTTTTGTAGTTGGTCATCATTCCACCCAACCAACGATGATTGACGTAAGGCATATGACAATCTTCGGCCGCTGTTTTGATGGTGTCAGTGGCACTGCGTTTGGTACCGACAAATAAAATGTTACCGCCGTTGGCGGCAATGGTGCCCAGAAAATTGATGGCATCATCCAGCATCGGTACGGTTTTCTCCAGATTAATAATATGAATACCGCCGCGAGCACCATAAATATAAGGTGCCATCTTAGGGTTCCAGTAACGGGTACGGTGGCCAAAATGGGCACCGGCTTCAAATAGGTCACGCATAGAAACGTCAGACATAAAAATACTCCTGTTTTAGGGTTAAATAACTAAAGGTAGGTGCTTAGAATTAAGCCCCTACCCGCTCAAACACGCCTTCAACCGACTTAGCAATGGTTGTAAGCACCCCGATTGAATTTATCGTGCTTGTGATTTTTTGCAAAATGCGAGCGCAGTTATACCATATAAAAAAAATAAGTAAAGCCACAAAATAAAAATCTTGGTTTTTTATTAAGGTAGTGTAGTCACGAGATATTGTTTTTTGTCGGTGGGCAAAAACGATTATAATGGTGGCGAAATAAGCCAATAGATAGAGTATAAAACCATGCAAAACATCGATAAATCGGATAAACTGCACCACGTTTGCTATGATATTCGCGGCCCGGTATTGGATGCTGCCAATGCCTTGCAGGCCGCCGGCCACGAGATTTTAAAATTAAATATCGGCAATCCCGCCCCTTTTGGCCTGACGGCGGAAGCACACGTGAGGCAGGCCCTGATTGATAACCTTGAATCGGCACAGGGCTATTGTGAATCCAAAGGAATTTTATCGGCGCGTGAGGCCATTTATGCCGAAAACCGGCGCAACGGCTTTCAAAATATCAGTGTTGAGGACATTATTTTGGGCAATGGCGTCTCGGAATTGATTGTGATGGCCATGCAGGCGCTGCTTAATAACGCCGACGAAATGCTGGTTCCTATGCCCGATTACCCGCTGTGGACGGCGGCGACGTATCTGGCCGGCGGCAATGCCGTACATTATTTGTGCGATGAAGATAACGGCTGGAACCCCGATATCAACGATATACGGGCAAAAATCAGCAAAAAAACCAAAGGTATTGTCCTGATTAACCCCAACAACCCGACCGGCAGTGTGTACAAGCGTGACACTCTGTTAGCTATTGCCGAGTTGGCCAGACAGCATAACTTGGTTGTCTTTGCCGATGAAATCTATGATAAGATTTTGTACGACGACGCCAGGCATATTCCTTTTGCCAGCCTGCAGGATGATTTATTGGTTATCACCATGAACGGCCTGTCGAAGTCCTATCGTTTGGCGGGATTTCGTTCCGGTTGGTTAAGTGTCAGCGGCAAAAAAAACCACGCCAAAGATTACCTCGCCGGGTTAAACATGCTCGCCTCCATGCGCTTATGTGCCAATGTACAAGCACAATACGTTATCGCACAAGCCCTCAAGCACGATAAAACCATTAACGACTTAACCTTGCCAACCGGACGCCTGGGCGAGCAACGCGACGTTGCCCATCGCCTGTTAAACGACATCGACGGGGTCACTTGCGTCAAACCGCAAGGGGCGATTTATTGCTTTGCCAAACTCGACCAAGGCAAATTTAATATCCAGGATGATGAAAAAATGATGCTGGATTTAGTCACCCAACAAAAAATGCTGTTGGTGCAAGGTACGGCATTTAACTGGAAAGATCCCGACCACATGCGTATTGTCTTTTTACCCGACAAGCAACAGTTGACCGATGCTTTGGGGCGGTTAAAAGTCTTTTTGCAGGATTACCGACAATAGCACTATGGCTACAGCGAGATGACGCAGCACTGCACCGGGAAATTAGTGGCACGACTACACATTATCGTCGGTGATATTCAAAGGTATAGATAATTGACGCTGTTAAAATCAGCAGATAGGCACTACTCTCCGATAATTCTTCACCCAGTAAATTATAGGCAAAGTCGAATACCGCTTTATCAAAAAGCCAGCTGCACAGCAAAAAACAAAAAACCATATACAGGCAAACGGCAAAATAAGACTTAAGTAACAACAGCATTTTTTCGTAATTCATTTCTTTAACAAAAGAAATCATGGCAATTACCACCAACACCGCCAATATAATGTTTCGTCCTGTGCCGCTGCCGACAAAAATAACCCAGGCCGGCAGCTCAAAGTCTTCGACGTCCACTTCTCTTAGTATAAACCCCAAGCAGACAACCACGCTGCACAAGGCAATACTGCGAGTGTGACAAGACCGATAGGCGTAGGCAAAAACCAAGCTGGCCAAGACCAGAAAACCAACCTCGATATTTTCTACGACACCATTTTCGGCAAACCATTCAAGATGTGTTTTACCTAACTGAAAGATGAGTATATTGACTAACAGTAAAAACAACACAATAACAACCAACACAGCCTTCAGATTGACCGTGCGTGGCAGCGATTGACGGTTTATTTGCCGATTCATTTTTTCACCCACAACAAACTTAAAGCAATACCGGCAAAAATGACCGGTGGCAGCGATGCCCCCAGGATAACGGGGATACCGGTGAGTAAAACCAGATTGGAAATACTGGAAGAACAAACATAATAGGCCAAGCCCAATAGCAGGCCGATAAATAATCTTCTGCCCTGCCCTTTGCTTCTGTGGGTACTGAAAACAAACGGCAGGGCCAGTAAAAACATCACCGCTGAAGAAAGCGGCATCAGCAGCCTTTGCCAAAAAATTAACAGATAATTTGCCGGAGCAATGTGGTTACTTTGTTGGTATTGAATGTATTCCCATAATTCTCTGGTCAACAAATCATCCGGGTCACTGACCAACAAGCGCACCAATTGCACATCAATATGATTCTTCCAGGGCAACACTTTGTGGTGTCTTACCTTAACTTCGGTTAAAAAATCGGATTTGACGGTGACATTTTGCAAATTCCAGCTATTCTCTTTGGTAACCGCCGTTTTGGCACTGATAATTTCTTTAAGTATCATTTGTGGTGTATAGCGGTAAATCCGCACCTTTTTAATCTCGCCGGTTTTTTTCACACCGCCGACATAAACAAAATCCCTGTCATTTAACAGCCACGCTCCGGTATTACCGGCATTTTTAACCACACGCCCCAAGGCACCGGCCCGCATTTGTACGGCTTTTTTTTGCCAGGAATAGCCGCTGTACTCGGTAATCAAAAATACCGCTCCACCCAGTAAAAAAGAAACCACCACGCCAATGATACTGATACGAAATTTGGACACACCCGAGGTTTGCGCAACAATTAGCTCACTGCTGGACTGCAACTTGCCCAACCCGAGCAAACTGCCGACAATCAGAGAAACGGGGAAAAACTGCATCAGTTTTACCGGTACAAACAAAAAACTGGTCAACAACAACGTCGTGAGGGTAAACTGCTTTTCCCCCAAATGATCGACGTCGGCAATCAAGCGAATCAAAAAATCCAACGACAGCAACGACAGTAACACCACTAAGGTTGATGCCACAATGGCCTTGATAAGATATAAATCCAGTTGCTTGAACATGGCTCACCTGCCGCCCAACCGGAAAGGTAAATAAGCATAATTTTTATGCAATATCAATAATAAACACCCGGAAAAAAAGAGCAGATGAGAGGTATAGACGCCTAAAAAAACAGGTAAATGCTGCTTTAAGGTCAAGGTTTGAAAGATAATCTGAGTATTGCTGTATAAGGCATAAATCAAAATAGCAATCACAAACTTGCCATAGCGATTTTCCCGGGGGTTAAACTGTACCAGCAGCGGGGCACACAAGGCCAACAATAAAATGGAAATTGCCGGGGTTAATCGACGTTGAAATTCTACTCGATTTGCCAATGTAGGGTTTGCCAACAGGGTGGCGGTAGGCACACTTTTTAGCTTTTCGGCCCGGGTAGTGGTTTGAATTTTTGGCAATAGACCGAGAAAATTTTCAAACAGCATCAAATAGGAATTGTCTTTTGACCAGCTATAACGCGAGCCGCTGTCCAGCTCAACATAACGCTCACCGTCTTTTTCAACTTGTTTACCGGCTTTGGCGACGGTGATAGATTCCTCACCCTTGTGGCGCTGCCAGACAAAAAATTTACTAAACTGTTTATCGTCAATATCGGCAACAAAGATAGTGGTATTACCCCCGATGTTGCGAAAATTACCCGGTTGAATAACGGAGAGTTCGGATTCTTTTCTGGCTCTGTCTTTTAACTGATAGGACAGGGATAAAACCTTGGGCAAGACAATCAGGGTCAAAAACAAAATCACGGCCGCCAGAGGGATGGCGACGACAAACAAAGCCTGATAAGTTTTTGTATCACCGTAACCAACCGACTTCATCGCAATTAATTCATTATCCGTGGCTAATTTTGTCAACCCGATCAGGATGGACACGAAAAAGGCGAACGGTGTTAACAAGACAAATAGATTAACCGTTTGCAAACCAACCAACTGGAAAATAGCATTACCAACAATTTTTCCTGCTGCTGCTTCGCTTAATAATTTGGCAAATTGAAAACTAATCATAATAAGAATCAAGGAGATAATAACAGCCAAGAAAATTTCCGTAATTTCCGTTACAATATGTCTTTTAAGACGCAGCAAGCAGCCCTCCGTTATCAATTAACCCGTAATGAATGGTTGCCCAGTTTATCAGATTTCAACTGATTATTAAGCATTATTTACAAAGAGGTCGTTTATGCACATCAAAATTAAGGATACCGCCATTGAAAAAGTCAGTGCCGATGTTTTATTTGTCGGGCTTGAGGTTGAAGCCGACTTTTCAGCCGCTTTATCGGCATTGGACAAAATTACCGCCGGCTTTTTCACTCGCTTGAAAAAGCAGCGTCTGCTGCCCGAAAAAGACGGCCATATCCGTACTTTTTATCAGCTGCCAAACATCAAAGCCCAATCGGTTGCGGTGATTGCCTATAAAGCCGATCAAAAAGGGCTGCCAAAGGCGGCTAAAAACATCTCGGCATACCTTGGTGATTATCGCATCAAGCAGGCCGCTGTCACCCTGACCGGCAATGACTTTGCCGATTTAAGTCTGACGACAAAAGCCAAATTATTGGTGCAAAACTTGTTATCCGCCGCTTATATATGCGATGACTACAAGTCGGAAAAAGAGGATAAACACGCTACCGATATTATCTTGTTAAGCAATAAGAAAGACCGCAAGGCAATCACGGCCGGCGTACGACAAGGCAGCGCCATTGCTGCCGGAATGAACACCTTAAAAACCTTGGGCAATGCCCCGGGTAACGTTTGTACGCCAAGATATCTGGCCGCCCAAGCTAAAAAACTTGCCAGGCAATACGACAGTTTAAGCGTTGACATTCTCAAGGAAAAAGACATTAAAGCCTTAAAAATGGGGGCCCTGTTATCGGTTGCCAAAGGCTCGATTGAAAAACCCCGCTTAATTAAGTTGGAACACAAGGGCGGCGAGGGCGACCCGATTATTCTGGTCGGGAAAGGTGTTACCTTTGACTCCGGTGGTATTTCCTTAAAACCCGGTGCCGGTATGGATGAAATGAAATACGATATGTGCGGGGCAGGCTCGGTTATCGGCACCATGCAAGCGGTAGCGATGCTGGATTTACCCGTCAATGTTATCGGCATCATTCCCAGCGTGGAAAACATGCCCTCCGACCGAGCCAGCAAACCCGGTGATATTGTTACCTCGATGTCGGGTAAAACCATTGAAATACTCAACACCGATGCCGAGGGTCGGTTGATTTTGTGCGATGCCATCACCTATGCCCGGCAATTCAAACCGAAAGCCTTAATCGATATTGCCACCTTGACCGGCGCAGTGATTATCGGCTTGGGACGCCACCCCAGCGGCTTGATGAGCAATAATGACGAACTGGCCAAACAATTAATCCAAGCCGGTGAAACTTCCGCTGACCGCGTATGGCAACTGCCCATCTGGCCGGAATACGTTGAACAGCTGAAAAGCCCGTTTGCCGATTTACAAAACATCGGTGGACGTGAAGCGGGAACCATTACCGCCGGCTGTTTCTTAGGTGAATTTGCCAAGGACATCGCCTGGGCCCATCTGGACATTGCCGGCACCGCCTGGCAAACGCGCAAAGCAGGAGCAACCGGCCGTCCGGTACCGCTGTTGGTTGAGTATATTATGGCACAACTTTAAACCGCGTTATGTCAAGCGCAAAAGTGCTGTTATGCCAAGCCAGCGAACAGCTTGGCATCAGCCTGACCGAACAACAACAAACGCAATTGCTTGATTATGCCGTTGAATTGGAAAAGTGGAACAAAACCTATAATTTGACGGCGGTGCGGCAATTTGAGGCGATAATCAAACGTCACCTGATTGATGCTTTATCGGTGGTGCCTTACGTGCAATCGCTATCCCCCAAAACCTTGGCGGATATTGGCACCGGCGGAGGCATTCCCGGCATTATTTTAGCGATTGTCTTACCCGGCTTACAGGTCGATTTAGTCGAAAGCATCGGTAAAAAATGTCGTTTTTTACGCCACGTAGTTAACCGTCTGCACTTGGATGAACGTGTCAGTGTGCAGCAAATCCGGGTGGAGAACTGGCAAATTAACAGCCCGCGGTGTATTATTATTTGCCGGGCGTTTACCTCGCTGGAAAATTTTACTACAATAACGCGTCACTTAGGCGATCAACACAGTTATTGGCTGGCCATGAAATCGGCACAGACCGGCGACGAAGAAAGTCGCTTACCCGCCGATTTTAAGTTCATCGCTAACCAGCGCTTAATGGTACCGTTTGCAGCAGCAAAACGTCATTTATTAGTTTTTAAGAGAGAATAAGATTGTGAATATTATTGCCGTATGTAATCAAAAAGGTGGCGTTGCCAAAACCACTACTGCTGTCAATTTAGCAGCCTCTCTGGCGGTGAGAAAAAAATCCGTTTTATTGATGGATCTAGATCCGCAGGGCAATGCGACTATGGGCTGCGGCATTGACAAGCATCAACTGGCCAACAGCAGTCTGGAAGTCTGCTTAAACAGATGTTCTTTAGCTGATGCGGCATTAAAAACCGAGTTTACCAAACTATCCATCGTCCCGGCCAATCAGGATTTAACGGTTGCCGAAGTAAAGATGCGCGAACTGGATAACGCCCCGTTTATCCTGCGCCAGCAATTAAAAACGTTTACCCAAACCTGCAAAACCGACTTTATGATTATCGATTGTCCGCCGGCGCTCAATATTCTGACGGTCAATGCGATGGCGGCGGCACGGCATTTGGTTGTCCCCATTCAATGTGAATACTACGCTCTGGAAGGACTGACGGCTTTATTGGATACGGTGTCCGACTTGCAAAAAGGGGCAAATAAGCAGCTGCAAATTCTCGGCTTTTTACGCACAATGTTTGACGGGCGTGCCAAATTGGCCAACGAAGTATCGGCGCAATTGGAAACCTTTTTGCAAGATAAGGTCTTTCAAACCGTTATTCCGCGCAATATTCGTTTGGCAGAGGCGCCCAGCTACGGGATGCCGGCTTATTATTACGATAAATCATCCAAAGGGGCAAAAGCCTATTACGCCTTTGCCAAAGAAGTCATGCAGCGACTGAAACGTCAGTCAACGAGCTAACAGGAGTGTTTATGAAAAAGAGAGGATTAGGTAAAGGACTGGAGGCGTTAATGGGGCAGCACGCCATCAGCGACAACGATAACGACAGCACCAACAGACGTTTTGTCGCCGTCAGCGCCTTGCTGGCAAACCCCTTTCAACCGCGTCAGGTTTTTGCTGATGAGAGCCTGGCAACGCTGGCCGATTCAATTCGGCAACACGGTATTATCCAGCCGCTGGCAGTGCGAGAAGTGACAAAAGGCAAGAAAAAACAGTTTGAAATTATTGCCGGGGAACGGCGTTTGCGGGCGGCAAAATTGGCGGGCTTGAGCGAAGTTCCCATCGTCATCCACCAGATTGATGACCACGACAGTGCTGCATTGGCACTGGTGGAAAACTTACAACGTGAAGATTTAAACGCCATTGAAAAAGCCAAAGGCATTCGGCAACTGATTGAGGATTTTAAGCTGACGCATTCGGCCTGCGGCAGATTATTGGGACAATCACGTTCAGCCATCAGTAATACTTTACGATTGTTGGAACTGGATGACAGCGTGCAGCAAGCCGTTATTGACAAAAGTATCGACATGGGACACGCCAGAGCATTATTGGGCGTCGAACAAGCCGAGCAATATGCCTTGTTACAGCAAATTCAGCTAAACGGTCTGTCAGTCCGCGAAACGGAAGAATTGGTCAGGGGAGAACAACATCAAACCGCAGCCCATTCCACGCCAAGATACAGAAAAAACAAGGCCATTAAACAAACTGAGATTAAATTAAGCGAACACCTGCAAACCAAGGTCAATATTTCTCAACAACGGGGGGGCGCGGGAAAAATCACGCTGGCATTTAGTGATGAAAGCAGCTTGGAAAAACTGCTGCACAGACTGGGATTGGAGTAAAAATAAGGTATCAAAAAATACGGGGGTAAATATCGTATTTTTTCATTGACCAAACGGTAATAAACCTCTATAATTTTGAATTAAACAATGACCACTGGCACAAATGTTATCTCAGTAAAAAATCTCTTATATTTTGAGATTGTCGTCATGTTTGGCGTTGCTGTCTGGGCGTTGCTAAACAAGCACCTTGATTTCTGTTACGGGCTGCTGATTAGTTTGGTGAATGTGGTGCTGTATTACGGCTTTTACGCTTATCATAGCGGGCGTGTTTCTCGCTATCCCGCGCAGGCTTTGGTTGTTGTGATAAGCAGTACTTTGGTACGCTTTCTATTGATTGGCGGTCTCTTGGTTTTGGTATTGCAAAATCTTGACGTGGTCGCCAAGCCCTTGTTTTTAGGGTTTGTTTTAGGGCAGCTATTTTTTTTAATTCATCATTTATTGGTAGTAACGAATAATGTCAAATGAAGCAGCACATACCTCATCCGGATATATTAAGCACCACCTGCAAAACTTAACTTTTGGCCGTCATCCCGATGGCTCCTGGGGTATTGCCCACGGCAGCGAAGAAGCGGCTGATATGGGTTTTTGGGCAATCCACTTAGACACCATGTTTTTTTCCATCGCTCTGGGGTTGCTTTTTTTGTGGTTATTCAAAAAAGCGGCCGATAAAGCCTCGGTAGATAAACCGACCGGATTTCAGAACTTTGTTGAGTGGGTGATTGAATGGATTGACGACAATGTTCGTAGCGGCTTCAAAGCCAATAACCCGATGATTGCCCCGTTGGCACTCACGCTGTTTTGCTGGATTACCTTAATGAACACCATGGACTTGGTGCCTGTTGATTTGTTGCCGGCTCTTGCCGGAGCAATAGGCATCCCTTACCTGAAAGTCGTACCAACTACCGACCCAAACAACACCTTTGCCATGGCCATCGGGGTGTTTGCCCTTATCCTGTTTTATAGTGTTAAAATCAAAGGCGCCGGCGGCTTTACCAAAGAACTGACCTGTCACCCCTTCCCGGGTAAGGCGATGATGCCGTTTAACCTGATTCTTGAAGGAGCAACTTTGTTCGCTAAACCGATTTCTTTGGCCCTTCGACTATTTGGTAATATGTACGCCGGTGAAATGATTTTTATCTTAATTGCCTTATTGCCGCTTTATACCCAGTGGGTGCTTTCGTTGCCGTGGGCAATTTTCCATATTCTGATTGTTTTGCTGCAAGCCTTTATCTTTATGGTGTTGACGATTGTTTATCTGGATGCCGCGCACGATGCCGACATCAGTCACGATCACGCACCGTAACGGTAACTGAAGAGCAGACAATGAACCGATTTTTAACTTTTTAACTTTAACAACTGGAGAAAAAAATGAGTGAAATGCTTTATGTAGCCGCAGCTATTATGATGGGTTTAGGTGCTGTCGGTGCCGCTATTGGTATCGGTATTCCAACCGGAAATGGAAGGCAAATTAAAAGGTAATCTTTTCCTCTTGGCAGGCTTAATCGATGCCGTTCCAATGATTGCCGTTGGTATTGCACTGTTTATTATCTTCGCTAAAGCCGGTTAATATCAGTCGATTTTATATTAACCTTTTAGGAGGATGCCGTGAATATTAATTTAACGCTAATCGGACAACTCATCTCGTTTGCCTTGTTTGTTTGGTTTTGCATGAAATTTGTCTGGCCGCCTATCATTACCGCGTTGCAAGCACGTCAGGAAAAAATCGCCAAAGGTTTGGCGGCCGCTGAAGAAGCTCAGGTCAGCTTGGAACAGGCTCAGGCGCAGTCTGACGACTTAACCAAGGATGCCAGACAAAAGTCGATGGCCATTATTGCCGAGGCCGAAGCACGCGCCAAAGCCATGGTTGAAGCGGCCAAAAATGATGCAAAAACCGAAGGCAAACGCCAGTTGGCCACTGCCAAGGCGGAAATTGAGCAAGAAAGTCAACGTGCCAGAGAAGAACTGAGAAGCAAGCTGACCGAGCTGGTTCTAAGCGGTGCGGGTCAAATCGTTGGCAAAGAAGTTGACGATAGAAAGCATGCTCAGTTAATCGACGATTTGGCAAAACAACTATAAAGAGGACGTATGGCAGAGTCATTAACCGCAGCAAGACCCTACGCAAAAGCCCTTTACGAAGTGGCGGCCAAAGACCGGCCGCAGTCGTGGTTGCCATTGATGCAGGTTTGTGAGGCACTTGGTCACGATGAAGAGACCAGACGTTTTCTGGGTGCCCACGATTTAACTTTGGAAAAATTTAACAACGTACTTGGTGTATTGTTAGACAAAGCCAAAATCGACAGCGTACCGGAAAAATTCAACAACTTCACCGCGGTGCTTGCCCACAACAAACGCTTTGTGTTGTTACCGGAAATTGCCAACTTGTTTATTGAAGCGGTCAACCAATCAAATGATACGGTGATGGCGGAAATTATCTCTGCTAAGCCGATAAGCGCTGAAAGCGAGGCCAAGCTGCTGAGCAAGCTGGAAAAAAAATACGGTAAAACGGTCGAAGCATCTATTACCATAGATGAGTCATTAATCGGTGGTGCTGTTATCAAAATCGGTGATACCGTCATTGACGGTTCGGTAAGAGGCCGATTGGAACAGCTTACAAAAGCACTGAACTAAATAGAGGACGCAAAATTATGCAATTAAATCCATCTGAAATTTCAGACATTATCAAATCGCAAATCGAGTCAGCAGACTTGGAAGCGAAAGCACGTACGGAAGGCACCATTATCAGCCTGTCTGACGGTATTGCTCGTATCCACGGCCTGGAACAGGCCGTACAGGGGGAAATGTTGGAATTTCCCAATAACGTTTACGGCTTGGCACTTAACCTTGAACAGGATTCGGTCGGTGCTGTTATCTTGGGCGACTATGAAAATATGTCCGAAGGAGACGTCGTTAAATGTACGGGTAAAATTTTGGAAATACCTACCGGTGAGGCCTTGCTTGGCCGGGTGGTCAATGCTTTGGGACAACCCATTGACGGTAAGGGCCCTATTGAAACATCCACCACCGCGCCTATTGAGAAAATCGCCCCCGGAGTTATCGAGCGTCAATCGGTTGACCAGCCGGTACAGACCGGTTTGAAGTCCATTGACTCGATGGTTCCCATCGGTCGCGGTCAACGTGAGCTGATTATCGGTGACCGGCAGACAGGTAAAACCGCCATTGCCGTTGATGCGATTATCAACCAACAAAGTTCAGGCGTAAAATGTGTTTACGTTGCCGTTGGGCAAAAAGCCTCATCGGTTGCCAACGTCGTGCGCAAACTAGAAGAACACGGCGCCCTGGACCACACCATTGTTGTTGTCGCCTCGGCTTCCGAGTCAGCGGCACTGCAATATATCGCCCCTTATACGGGCTGTTCAATGGGGGAATACTTCCGTGATAAAGGGGAAGACGCTCTGATTGTTTACGATGACCTTACCAAGCAGGCTTGGGCCTATCGTCAGGTGTCACTGTTGCTGCGTCGTCCACCGGGACGTGAAGCTTACCCGGGTGACGTATTTTACTTACACTCGCGTCTATTGGAACGGGCCTCGCGTATTAATGCCGATGAAGTTGAACGTTTAACCAATGGCAAAGTTAAGGGACAAACCGGTTCGTTAACGGCCTTACCGATTATTGAAACTCAGGCAGGTGACGTATCGGCTTTCGTACCGACCAACGTAATCTCAATCACCGACGGGCAAATTTTTCTGGAAACCGACTTATTTAACTCGGGTATCCGTCCGGCCATTAACGCCGGTCTTTCCGTCTCGCGTGTAGGTGGGGCGGCACAAACCAAAATCATCAAGAAATTAGGTGGCGGCGTGCGTTTGGCAATGGCCCAGTATCGTGAATTGGCGGCCTTTGCCCAGTTTGCTTCCGACCTTGACGAAACCACCCGTAAGCAACTTGAGCGCGGTCAGCGTGTCACAGAGCTAATGAAACAATCGCAATACACTCCGCTAAGCACGTCGGAGATGGCGGTTTCGTTATTTGCTGCCGACCGGGGTTACCTGGATGATGTCGAGCTGGAAAAAGTGCTGGATTTTGAGCGTGCAGCCATTGATTATTTCCATCAACACCATGATGAGTTAATGCGGCAAATTGACCAATCGGGAGCTTTCGATGACGATATCGAAAAGACTTTTACCGCCGGGTTTGATGCCTTCAAAGCAAACGGCGTCTGGTAGGGTCAGGGGATAGTTTATGTCTAACGCAAAAGAAATACGCACCCAGATAAAGAGTATTCAAAATACCAAAAAGATTACCAAAGCGATGGAAATGGTGGCGGCATCGAAAATGCGTAAGGCCCAGTCTTATATGGAAGAAAGCCGCCCTTATGCAAAAAAAATCAAACAGGTAGCAGCTGATATCGCCAAGGCCAACACCGAGGTCTCGCATCCTTTTCTGGTCAAAAATGAAAAGAAAAATGTCGGTTATATTGTCGTCACGACTGACCGTGGTCTGTGTGGCGGTTTGAACATTAACCTGTTTAAAAAGCTCATTGCCAGCACCAAAGCCCACGATGAGGAGGGTTGTAATGTTTCCATTGCGGTTTACGGGACTAAGGGTTATAAATTCTTGTCGGGTTTGGGCTTTCATATTGTTGCCAATAAGGAAGGCTTGGGTGACCAACCGGGACTCAATCAACTGTTGGGACCGATTAAAGTAATGGTTGACAGTTATCGTGAAGGTAAATTGGATCGAATTTATCTGGTTTCCAATATTTTTGAAAACACGATGACACAGACACCTGATATTTCTCAGTTGTTGCCGGTGCCGAATTTTTTGGAAACGGATACGCCGAATTACGGTTGGGACTATATTTATGAGCCTTCTGCCGAAGACTTGTTGGAGACCGTCCTGATTCGCTACATTGAGGCATTGATTAAGTGTGCGGTGTCGGAAAATATCGCTTGTGAAATGGCAGCGCGGATGATTGCCATGAAAAACGCCACCGATAATGCCGGTACACTAATTGATGAAAAGCAATTACAGTATAACAAAGCACGGCAATCGGCAATCACACAAGAACTATCGGAAATTGTCGCGGGTGCAGCAGCAGTATAACAAAGCAAATTTTTTTAGGGGAAGATACTTATGAGTATGGGAAAAATTATTCAAATTATTGGGGCCGTTGTTGATGTTAAGTTTCCGTCTGACGCCATTCCAAAAACTTATGACGCACTGCAATTGGAAGACGGCGCGTTAACCTTGGAAGTTCAACAACAGTTGGGCGACGGTGTCGTCCGTACCATTGCTATGGGGCCAACCGAAGGGCTTCGCCGTGGTTTGGACGTTAAAAATACCGGTGCACCGATTTCCGTACCCGTTGGCAAAGGAACATTAGGACGTATTATGGACGTTTTAGGCAACCCGGTGGATCACTGCGGCGAAGTTAAAGCCGAGGAAAAATGGGCTATCCACCGTAAGGCACCGGCCTATGATGAATTGTCCAGTTCAACGGAGCTGCTGGAGACCGGCATTAAAGTGATTGACTTGCTTTGTCCTTTTGCCAAAGGCGGTAAAGTCGGTTTATTCGGTGGTGCGGGTGTGGGTAAAACCGTGAACATGATGGAATTAATCAACAACATTGCGACGGCGCACTCCGGTTTATCGGTATTCGCCGGGGTTGGTGAACGGACGCGTGAAGGTAACGACTTCTATCACGAAATGCAAGAGGCCGGTGTGGTTAACGTGGAAACACACGAAGATTCCAAAGTGGCAATGGTTTACGGTCAGATGAACGAGCCGCCGGGAAACCGTTTGCGGGTTGCACTGACCGGTTTGACCATGGCGGAGTATTTCCGTGACGAAGGCCGTGATGTACTGCTGTTTATCGATAACATTTACCGTTATACCTTGGCGGGTACAGAGGTTTCGGCATTGTTGGGCCGTATGCCGTCGGCGGTGGGTTACCAGCCGACGTTGGCGGAAGAAATGGGACGTTTACAGGAACGTATCACCTCAACGACCAAGGGTTCTATTACCTCTATTCAAGCGGTTTATGTACCGGCAGATGACTTGACCGACCCGTCACCGGCAACCACTTTCGCTCACTTGGACGCCACCGTTGTGCTGTCGCGGCAAATTGCCGAATTGGGTATTTACCCGGCGGTTGATCCGCTGGATTCGACTTCGCGTCAGCTGGACCCACAGGTTATCGGTGAAGAACATTATAACGTAGCGCGCAGCGTACAGTCGGTATTACAGCGTTACCGTGAGTTGCGTGATATCATCGCTATTTTGGGTATGGACGAATTATCGGAAGAAGATAAGCAAATCGTTACCCGGGCGCGTAAAATCCAGCGTTTCTTATCGCAGCCGTTTACCGTTGCCGAAGTCTTCACCGGCTCACCGGGTAAGTATGTTTCCTTAAAGGACACTATTGCTGCCTTTAAGGCTATTGTTGCCGGCGAATACGACCACTTACCCGAACAGGCATTTTATATGGTCGGCGGCATTGATGAAGCGGTCGCCAGAGCTGAAACCCTTTAATCGGAGGTCATGATGGCAAATACCATAAGCGTTGAAATCGTTGATGCTGACAGCAGTGTTTACAGTGGTGAGGGCGTTTTAATCAGTGCCACCGCCAGTATGGGTGAAATTGGTATTATGCACGGCCACACCCCGTTTCTGTCATCCCTGAAACCCGGGCACGTCACCGTTAAGCACAAAGACGGTAGCGAAGATGAGATGTTTATCACCGGTGGATTTATTGAAGTTCAACCAACGCACGTGAGTATTTTAGCTGACACGGCTGAACGCGCCGAGGATTTAGACAAAAAGATGGCGGAAGAAGCGATGAGAGAAGCTCAGGAGGCGTTGCGCAGTGCAACCGGACCGGATTTCAACAGGGCCCAAAGTGCCCTGGCGGAAGCATCCGCCCGACTGTTATTTATCCAGCGTATCCATAAATAAGCTGCTAAAAACTGCCGCTAAAAACTACTAAGCAGTCAATAACCCAACAGCCAAAGGCTGTTGGGTTATTTTTTTTGTACCCGTTGTACATTGGGCAATTGGTATTTTATTGTATTTGATTAACTCAATTCAATTATTATCAATAAATAGTTGTAGCAAACCATTGGGTGATATTGCAAAAGAGCGTAAACCCGTACCACTTGCAAGTGGTACGGGTTTACGCTCTGGCCGGATTATTCTGGTATTTACATCCGCAACGGACCTACTCCCCCCCTGCCTGCCCCTGGCGGGGACGGCACGCGGCAGTTTTCGGGTTGTTATTTTATCTAGCGATAGACCCAAGATCTAACGCTGCCTGTGTCAACGTGAATATAGCGGGCACCGGGATAATAACCCACGCCACCTCTTCGCAGTGACAAGGCAATCCGACGCAGATTACGGGCAGACACATTTTTTACTTGAAAATCCATTGCTTTTCCACGCATATGGTAACTTTTTCTCGCCACATTACGAGAACGTCGTCTGAGCATACGGTTGGTTTTCGGCGAACGGTAACCGCTCATCACCTCAAACTTACGGTGTCTGCCAATGTTAATGGAAATAGCATAAACAATATCCAATAAAGCCGGATCAATAGCCCGAACCTGATTCTGACGAAAATCACGCATAAAGTGAGAAACGGACGCCAAAGACTCACGAATATAACCTTCGGTTGGTGTCCAATAAATAGTGCGAATTTTCTCCCCGGTGTGCGGGTTAGTCATCATCAACAAACGATCCCTTTTAGCCGCTGCAAACGCCAGTTCAGGGCCCAAAATAAGACCTGCCGTGGCCATCCCGGCTTTTAACAGAAAACGCCGCCGATGCGAATGCACACAGCACGGGCACCCCTCTTGATGTAACTCGACTTCTTTACTTTCTTTTAACAAATACATAGAAATACCTGTCCTTAATAGACGTACAAACGATACTGAATTTAATAATATAACCTCTCCACCGGGAATAATAGCCTATTTCTTGGTATTACTCAATGAAATTTCTGTAACATTTTCTTAAAGATTTGACATGCTTAAGCGGTACTGTAAAGATTTTTTCAGCCGTGCATCCGCTATTAATCGGTTAATAATCCCTGCGTTACCCTGCTAAAGAAACTTTTTTTCTTTCTCACATCGCCGTTAAGAATGTAATTCAGCCGCTCATTTTTGCCGGCGTTAGGGAAATTTTTATCCAGTACACGTTTGGCATCAGCGGATAATTTTGGCATATTCATCTCCTGATAAGCCCGTACCATCACCGCCAGACCCAGAGGCACGGCAGGCGTTTGACTGTAGTGTTTGACCACGTATTGTCCGCGATTCGCCGCCGCCAAGAAGGCACCGCGGCGCATATAGTATTCAGCCACATAAATTTCGTGTTCTGCCGACACGTTACGCAAAAAGACCATACGCATTTTGGCATCTTCAGTGTATTCACCTTTGGGATTTTTTGCCGCCAATTCGGCAAAATCTTCATAGGCCTTGCGCATCATTGATTGGTCGGATTGGGCAATATTGGTTGGTACGATTTTATCAATCACTGTCACATCGCGCGAGTAAGCAATCACCCCTTTCATATAACGGGCGTAATCGGTGTAGGGACTGCGCGGATACAACTGGATAAACTTATCGGCTTGGGCGACCGCCTTATCATATTCCTTGTCTTTGTATTCCAATTGAATTAAGTCCAAACCGCTTTGTTGAGCATAGCGGCCAAATGGAAAACGAGCCAATATTTTGTTATAATAGCCCCTCGCCGTTGATAAATTACCGGCATCGAGGTTTGACTTGGCTTCGTTGTATAATTTCTGAACCGACCACGTTAGGGTTTCATCTTTTTCCAGTGCCGAGCAACCCAGTGTGAGTGAAAAGAGTAAAATAAGTAATAGACGCATAAATGATTCCCGAAGATTAAGCTCATCCAATAAAAGGGCCATTATATAAAAAAACCGTAGATGATGCTATGCAAAGAAGTATAAACTTAACAATTTCCATTGAACACGACCGCAAACGTCTTGACCGGGCGGTTGCAGAAATGTTGCCGGCGCTTTCGCGCAGCCGTATTCAGAAATGGATTACATCGGGCCAGTTGACGGTAAATCAGCAAACGGTGGCAGCCAGACACAAAGTTCATGTCGGCGATGTCGTGCAAGGGACGATAACGGAAAGTGAGGAAACCGAGCATCAGGGGCAAAATATCCCGATTGATATTGTTTATCAGGATGACCACGTCATTGTCATCAACAAACCGGCGGGGCTGGTCGTGCACCCCGGGGCAGGCAATACCGACGCTACCTTATTAAACGCCCTGCTCTACCATTTTCCCGAGTTGCATAATGTCCCGCGGGCCGGTATCGTCCATCGACTGGATAAAGACACCAGCGGCGTAATGGTGGTTGCCAAAACGCTGGAAGCCCAGTTTAATCTGGTTCAACAATTGCAACAACGCACGGTTAAACGTCACTATAAGGCCTTGGTGGTTGGTGAGTTTACCGGTGGCGGTACGGTTGATGCCAATATCGGGCGCTCCGGCAATGACCGCCTGAAAATGTCGGTCACGCCGGGGGGTAAGACCGCCATTACGCATTATCAAATTTTGCAGCGTTATGTTGGCATTACCTTGCTGGAATGTCAATTGGAAACGGGACGAACGCATCAAATCCGCGTCCATATGGCCCATATCCGCCACCCTTTGATTGGTGACCCGTTATATGGCGGCCGCAACCGTTTACCCAAAGGTCTGGATGCCGAAACACGTGCACTGATTCTGAATTTTCCGCGGCAGGCATTGCACGCTTACGAGTTGGCATTTATTCACCCCGACAGCGGCAAGGCCGTTAAATTTACCAGCCATTTACCCGATGATATGCAGACATTAATCAATCAACTGTCCGCCGCCGAGCACAGCGAAACCGGCGACGACGGGACAGTATGGCGACGTTGAGAGTAGCACCCTAAAGTGAACAATCGGCCTGCAAGGGTAGTTCTGCACGGCACGCCGCTTATTGACCTGGCAATTTAAGGTAATGCCGGCTTACATCCGCTCGGCTGCGTTGCAAAAATAATTGCATCAGGTCGGGGAAAAATTGCAAAAAATCATCTTCAATGGCCTGGCTGTGCTGCTTGATTAGCGGTAAATAGGCGCTGGCGGATTCTTTGGCCAAAATCTTTGCCGACAGGCGTTGGTCAAATTTGTTAAAAACGTGCTGCAGGGTGGAAAAATCACGATAAAGATGAAAAAAATCGTAACGAACCAGACGCTTGATAAAGGCTTGTCCGGCCGGTGGCAGCCGTGACTGTTGCCGCTTGGCACGCTGGTAAAACGACTGCACAAAATCCTCAAATTCGACACGGACAAATCGTTCCCAGTGTTTGCTCAGGTAGTGGTCAAAGACAATATCCAATACCACCCCTTTCAGATAACCGCTGCCCAGATGCGCTTTTGCCGCTTTGACGTAAAGGCTATTGTCAGTGAAGATATCAATGGCTTTGTGCATTGCCATACCGTCAAGGTGTTGTTGCGAGCAGCCTTGCCACGCCCTACCCTTGAGCGGATCGGCCAATAAATTACCCATTTGATAGTCAATGTGGTGGGTCGAAAGTAAGGTATGGGCCAAATAATTCATCAGCGTTATTATATAGGAAACGCCACAGAATGCCTATTTCGGCAAATAGCCCAGCAAGTGCTCCGCAAAAGCCGGGTTCTTTACTCGAACTGCACACCGACAAAAAACAATATCTCGTGACTACACTACCTAGAATTTGCTAATTTACAAGTGCTACACCCAAATAAAACAAATTCATTATATTTGATTTTCTTATAAGAAAAAATCGGTTAGAATACGTTCGGCTTAATGGAGAATTTATGTTAATCACCCGTTCAGATGTTGCTCATTTGATTTCGACTACTTACTGGTCGGCGTTTGCTATTGCCCTGCTGATTTTATTGG
>PDWI01002643.1_pt1 | contig 26588 bp, 30 predicted proteins | sample 1430891 | NCBI WGS metagenome assembly PDWI01 (sample SAMN01162508, study PRJNA174530) | Oral metagenome, whole genome shotgun sequencing project. | biome: Marine environment; feature: Marine mammal; material: Swab sample of the gingival sulcus; isolation source: swab sample of gingival sulcus...
GGACGATGTAGACAGTGGTAAGGTAGAGAATACTGCAAAAGCGAATGGAAACGCACCAGATGGTTCAAAGGTAGAAAGTAATGAATCAAGTGCAGTAGTTTTATCTAATAAGATTTTTAAAATGGAGGTTTCAAAGACCATTAGAAGTGTTGTAGATAAACATGACAAACAATATGATGATTCTTATTATTATGATGTTGATGATAAAATTTTCTATAATTTTTCAATAAAAAATACAGGAAATATTACGATTACAGATGTTTTTTTCACAGATGAAAAACTTGGATTATTTGATAAAAAAATAGAAAATATCAATCTAAAACCAGGAGAAACCTATATTTATGAAGCTCGAGAGCCTTATATAGTAACCAACAAAGATATTACTTCAATGGATAAAAAAATTGTTAACGTAGTTAACATAAAAGCTCAAACACTAAATGGTGAAATAGAGACTTTATCGACAAGTGTAGAGATAGGCTATAAAAGAGTTTTACCTAAAACAGGAGTATCAGCTTCAGCTTCTTTATCTTATGGAATTGCAATAATTCTATTTGGTGCTTGGTTATTACTTACAAGCAGAAGAGAAAAAAAGACTTCTTGAGATAAACTTTAACATAAATCTGCTTGATTCTAAGTAAATAGTTTTATTGTTTCTAGAGATAGTCTTGTCAAATGTTTATATTATATTTTGATAAGGCTATCTTTATATATAGGCTTGATAGCTTATTATGAGTACGTTTATTGTAATGGAGGGTAATAGATTTAATTTAAGGAGATACTATGATGAATTATCAAGGAATAATAATAGGATTTATGGCGTTTGTTATTATCGGTATATTTCATCCTATTGTGATTAAAGGTGAATACTATTTTGGAAAATCCATATGGCCTATATTTTTAATTGTAGGGATTATCTTAATCATTACATCACTTTACATAAAAAATATAACTTTATCATCGATAATAGGCGTTATGGGATTTAGTTGCTTATGGAGTATACAAGAAATAATAGAACAAGAAAAAAGAGTTAAAAAAGGGTGGTTCCCGAAAAACCCGAATAGAAAAAACAAATAATAACTACGTATTCCGCGAACAATTATATCAATTATTAATTAAATTGTTCTACTACTTCTATTCTATGGGTATAATTAAATAGAATATAGTTTATGAGGTAATAAAAGGTGAGAAAATTATGAAGAGAAAAGATGAGGTGTTACATTTATTAGAAGAATACGACATTAAACCCTCGTATCAAAGGATGCAAGTTTTAGAATATTTAATGTATGATGATACGCATCCAACGGCTGAGATTATTTTTACAAACATACATGCGAAATCTCCTATGATATCTAAGGCGACTGTCTATAATACGTTAAACTTATTTGTTAAAAAAGGTTTAATTAGTACTATGATGTCAGATAAGTTGGAAGTACGATATGATATTGTGACAGAAGAGCATGGTCACTTTGTATGTAAAAAATGTGGAAGAGTATATAATTTTAAGCATAGATATAAGAATAACTACTCTGAGTTAGATGGTTTTTATATAGAAAATGAAGAAATTATATTAAAGGGCATTTGTAAAGAGTGTAAAAATAATTGTTAATAGTGTTTCTTATTGGCTAACAGGAAGGGTGGTTTCGGCTGCCTTTTTATTTTGGTCTGTTTGGATGTTCCCAAAAGAAGAGGAAACACTAATTAAGAGCCGGATAAACAATTTAAAAATTCATGAAGGTTTAATTTTAAAATAAAGTGGTATATATTATGTATATAGAAAAAAGTGATAATTTTAATGGGTAGAAAACGGGTTTTAAAAAATGTATCTCTGGGACTTTATGGAGTAGTTGAAAGAAGGATTAGTTAAATTGTTGTGAATATCTTCCTTGAAGAAGGAGGTCAAATGGGTTTTCTTAAAATAAAAAAGACTAAACAAACAAAAAATCAAGAATTCTTTGTGATTAATGAATTTAAAGTTCCTAAGGTTTATGAGAATGATTTTATAGATTATTACAAAACCAATATTGAGCTTCTTGTTTCACATAAAGGTAATATAGACTGTCGCTTTTTTAGGTTGAAAGAAGAAGGTCCAATTATAACCTATATGTCTATAATAGGTTGGGAAAATGAAGAATCACTTCGAAATGCTAAAATAGAGATTGATTATATAGGAAGAAAAACGGGTCTAGACGTACTAGATTTTAAAGATAAACATGATATTGAAGTGATACACCGTATTTTCACAGAGGTGCAAGTATTATAATAAATGGTTTTAATGAAGTAGTGTTTAAGCTACTTTTTTTTGATAAGATATTGGAACCAAAAAAATTCAATAGACAATTGTTTTTTACTTTATAATGATAAAATGGCCATCTTCATTATATGGTATAATTTACATATATTAAAAGGAGGAGAAACAGTATGAAAAAATCACAGGCAAGAGGGTATTTACTGGAAATAATTCTTTCAAAAATGATTGAAATAAATGGATATGAAGCGATTAATAAGCCTGATGAGCCAGATATTGTCTCGAATCCCAATGGGTTAAATCTAAAGGGGAGAGGGGCGTATCATCAATTTGACTCACTAGGGGAGTTAAAGGCGACACCTCCATTCATTAATCCACGGCGATTGTTTTTAGATGCAAAATTCTATGATACAAAAAAAGTTGGTGTGGACAAAGTGATGATGGGGATTGGCATACTCAATGATATAAATACAAGTCGTTCAACCGTTTCGATTGGTAAAAGAAAAAGAACAGCTAGTAGACACTATAAATATAATTATGCGCTTTTTTCAACTTCGGGATTCACTGAAGAGGCTCAATTATTAGCTATGGCGCATAAAATATACCTCATTCATTTAGGTGGCGATGGGTATATCTGGATTATGCAATCCATCAATGGTATTGTTGATGCGCTTGATGATTTTGGGCCAGAAAAGGATAGAGTAAATGTAGAGGTGTTTGACGATTTTAGAAAAAATTTTATTAGTTGGCTAGATAGCAATCGTTTAGAAGTCCACTACTCAGACTTCGAAAAGTTATTATGTAATTATTCTAGTGAGTATTTAGTAGATTTTACAGGCGAGAATCATGAAGTGCCTGTTAAAGGTCGAAATGATTCGTCTTATAATGAAAGATTTGAGAAAATTAAGCCCTTTATCGATAGTATTATAAAAAATTTATCCAATAAAAGTATTTATTTAGCGAATTCAGAAATATCCCAATTAGTTCCACTTATGCCAGATGATAATGATAAATTTATGTCTGCCCTAAAAAGAAATCCTCATCAAGATGTAATCATATATTTTGATAAGGAAGATAAGTATTGGGTTGTTAAAACACCTAATAACTCGGAGTACAATTTTCGATTAACGTTTAAACTACCTAGTATTTTTGCTAAACAAATATTTCGACACACAACAAATATTTTAAACACGAAAAATAATGGAGAATATAAATTAACTTTTATAGCTTATCTAGATGGAGAAAACCCTACTCTATGTACGTTAAAACCAATAGATATAATTTAGTTTAAATAATGATTAGCTAGGTTTTTATGGTTTGCTTCATTCCCTAGTATTGTTGATAAGTATGTATTTTTATTGTACACTTGCCTTGATTAGCTGAATGATAGAGCTTTTCATATAAGGATGTAATGGTGAAAAAAATAAAAAGCCTACTGTATTAAAATTAATTGTTATTTTAACTTTTGCTATCATTTTTGTAATGCGTAATATCATAACGCCGGGATATGGTGGTGGAGAGAATCAACAAGAATTATCTGGAGAGTTTTCACATGTTGGTAACGTAGTCTATGTTATGGTCCCAAGTAATGGATATTATTTAATTTTCAATATAGATTGAAGTATTTATCAATTACTGTATATCGAATTAATGATAAAGACACAGTTGAAGAAATGCGAAACAAAGAGGGTGTGAAGGTAACTGAGTTTATAAGAGGTCTAGCTGATTCTAAAAAGATTATTCCACTAAGACATACAGAGGTTCTTAAGGCGCAAATTACATATGATGTTAATGGAGGAAATAAAATTGCACTGGGTTTGATAATATTTAGCGTTTTAGTACGATTGTTTTATTTTATCAGAAAGGTGTATCGATCAAATAAAGAAGTATATTAACAAAAACCTTGAGTTTATAACCCAAGGTTTTTTAAAATAGTTTTTCGTCCAATTCAAATATACTTCTTAAGAGGTAAGTAGTCCGGATGGTAACTTCTTCATTTTCAAGTATTTCTATTGCTTTTTGTTTGTCCACTATGATGGGTTTAATTAATTCATTATCTTCTTGATGTTCTGTTGATATCGTACCCGAATATTCACCATATACAGTGGCAACTCGTTCATCCGTAAGACCTAAAGTTGTAAACTTTGGATTGTCAAAGCGTATTGGATTAAGATGTAGCCCCGTTTCTTCAAAAAATTCTCTTTTAGCTGTATCAAAGTAGTCTTCCTTATCATTTGCTAGTCCTGCAGGCATCGTATAGACGTATTTATTAGCGCTTATCCTAAACTCTTTGACAAGTACTACCGTCTTATCTTTTTTGTTATAACCTACTATTTGAACGCCATCAGAGTATATTTTGCCTTCTAGTAATTCTTTCTTTACCCTAGTTAAATTACCCCTTGTTACAATTTCCCATACTCGAACGTTCCCCTTTTTGTCAGTATAATCTATTGATATAGGTGTAAGATAGCTTAGTGATTTTTCTTTTATATCAACTATTTTCATTAACATATTCTCCAAATCTTTTTATTCCTTCCAGTATCTCTGTTGTTCTAGCGGCATAGCTAATTCTTACAAAGTTATCATTTCCGAAGACGATACCTGGTGTAAGTGCTAGACTTTTTTCTTCAAGAAGTTGTTCACATACGTAAATCGAAAGGGATTCTTTATCGATATGTTTTCTAAGTTTACTGATGTCAAAGAAGCCATAAAATGCACCGCTTGGTTTGATCATTTCAAGACCATATTCTTCCGCTTTTTTTACCAGAATCTTTCGTCTATCATTATACTTATTTTTCATTATTTCAACATCTTTTTCGCCTTCTAAAAGAGCTGTTTTTGCTGCTTCCATCGATATCGTTGATGGGTGAGATATGATGTGTGATTGCATGGCAACAACTTTACTTGCAACATGCTTTGGAGCTGCTAGATAACCTAGTCTCCAACCAGTCATAGCATACGTTTTAGAATGACCATTGATTAAAATAGTATTGTCTTTGATTTTATCTGATAATGAAGCAATTGATGTGAAGTCCACATCGTAAGTAAACCTTTCATATATTTCATCAGCAAGTATCGTTATATTTCTTTCTGTTAGATAGTTACATATCTCTAGTAATTCTTCTTTTGTGTATACACTTCCTGTAGGGTTAGATGGATTATTAATAATAACCATTGATGTTCTTTCTGTTATCGATTCTTTTAGCTCATCAATTGTTATTTTGAATGAATTTTCTTTCTTAGTTTTTACAAATATGGGTGTAGCGCCAACTACTCTTACTATCTTTGGATAGCTTAGCCAGTAGGGTGAGGGTATTATAACCTCATCTTTTCTATTAACTGTAGTAATCATAGATATTGTGATAGCCATTTTGGCACCAGAAGTTACCACAATGTTGTCCACATCATATTGGACATTGTTTTCATTAAGAAGTTTTGCACAGATTGCTTTTCTTAAGTCAAGAAACCCAGGCGCAGCAGTATATTTCGTAATATTATTTTTAATTGCCTCAATACCCGCTTCTTTTACCACGTCAGGTGTATCATAATCAGGCTCACCTATACTTAAGTTAACAATGTCTTTTCCTTGGCTTTTAAGCTCGTTAACTAACGCACTTATGCCAACGGTCATCGATGGTTTTACATCGCTCGCTATATTTGAAATTTTCATCATAATCCTCCTGAAAATGATTATATCATATTTTAAGTATTCGTGATATAATTTAATATACGGAGGCCTAATGAAATTAGTTAAGGGAATTGACAAGGTAATCAATGAGAATTTAGTCCCGTTTCAAATGCCTGGGCACAAGGGCAGAATTGAAGAAGAAATATACAAATATGATCTTACAGAAATAGATGGAACGGATAATTTATCCAATCCTAAAGACATAATACTAGATACTCTTAGACTCATATCTGATGTGTTTGGTTCAAGTCATAGTTTTATATCAGTAAATGGTGCAACAGGAGCGATACTTGGTGCTCTTAGCACCGCTTTTAATGAAAACGATGAAATAATAATTACTAGAAATTCACATATTTCAGTATATGATGGAATATACTTACTGGGGTTAAAACCGAAATATATATATGATGATGATAATATACTAGATAAGCTAAAAGAACTAGTAACTGAGAATACAAAGGGAGTTCTATTTACATCACCAACTTTTTTTGGTGACATAATAGATGATGACGTTTATGAATTTTTAATTGAAAAAGACCTTATAATCGTGGTTGATGAAGCGCATGGTTCTCATCTCAAATTAATTGATGAAGAGTTATCGTCTATGAGGTATGCCGATATTGTCATACATTCTTTTCACAAAACACTTCCTAGTATGACATCTACAGCGATTATGCACTTATGCACTAGCAGATTTTCTAGAAGCTTTGCTCAAAAAAACATAAAGCTATTTCAGACCACATCACCAAGCTACGTGCTTATGAGAAGCATAGATATTGCAATGGATATATACATCAATAGCGGTGTTCATCTTATGGAGGAACTGCTTTGTGCGATTTCAAGTTTTAAAGATCAGTTGGAATCAGAGACGGACTTTTATATTGATTATAGCAATAAGAAAAAGATAGATAAAAGTAGATTATTGATACGACACAAGGAACATGTTGATTATAAAGAAATTGATGCTCAACTCAGAGCAATGGGTATTCAAACGGAATTTCATTCACAAAGAGGGTTATTACTGATTCCATCAATAATGAATAAAAAGTCTGATTTTGATTCATTACTCGATGCGCTTAAAAAAGTAGTAGTTCATAAAAAAGAGAAGATAGAGTATAAGTTGTTTAGACCAGATAAATCGATGGAAATAAGAGAGGCATTTTTAAAACCCAGCGTAAGTAAAAGTTATATTGAGGCAATTGGAGGTACGGTTACAGAGTACATAATACCTTATCCACCAGGCTCACCAATCATAGTGCCTGGAGAGGTTATGAGTGAGGAGCTTGCTTATTACCTAGAAGAATTTGAAGGCAATATTCTAGGACTTGAACATGAAGGATATATTAATATTTTGGAGGAATAAATGGTAAATATAATTTGGGAGTGGGTGAAATCAATTTTAATAGCAATACTTATTGTTGCGATAATAAATGTGTTTCTAGGAACGACAAGTGTTGTTAGCACGTCGATGAACCCAAATCTTGAAGAAGGGGATCGGTTAGTTTTATATAAAAAGGCGAAGATAAGTAGAGGTGATATCGTAACCTTTCAGTCTAACTTAGAATTAACGACAGCGGAAATGCAACGGTTTAGTTTCATAAAAAGACTTTTTTTAAAAGAAGGGATGAAGAAAACGCTTATTAAAAGAGTTGTCGGCCTTCCTGGAGATAAGCTCGAAATAAAAGAAGGTCTGGTTTTTATAAATGATAATTTATATAATGAAAAATCATATTTAAATCAGCAAACGCAAGGGAATATCCTTATTGAAAAGATACCGGAAGGAAAGTATTTTTTGATGGGCGACAATAGAGAAGTTAGTTTGGATTCAAGAAGCGAAGAGGTTGGACTGGTTGATGAAGATAAGATTCAAGGGGTTGCAATTTTTAGATTTTACCCATTTACAAAAGTAAAACTTTTTTAGGAGGCTAAAATGAAAATGGTTTTTTTAGTTGTACAAGATGATGATGTACAAAAGCTTATTAAAGATTTGGTAAAGAATGAGTTTAGGGTGACAAAACTGCCTAGTACCGGAGGTTTTTTGAAGCGTGGAAGCACAACCGTATTTCTCGGTATTGAAGATAGAGAACTACCAAAATTAAAAGAGGTCATAAGCAAAAACTGTAAGGTGAGAAAAGAAATAATGCCTAGCATACCAGTGATAAGTCAAGGAATACTTAGCACTAGTGAACCCATAGAAATAAATGTGGGTGGCGCTGTTATGTTTGTTGTAAATTTAGAAAAAATAGAAAGATTCTAATGAGTAGACTGTATACGCATAAACAAACATTAGATTATCTGATACGTTTAAATAATAAAGCAAAATTAAATAATCAATATATCTTCAGTGGCTCTGAGGGAGTGGGTAAAAAGAAGACGGCAATTGAGCTGTCAAAAATAATATTAAAAACGGATTATTATTTAACCCATCCCGATTTTATGATTGTAGAACGCGAAAAGAACATTAAAGTAGATGATATCAGTGAGTGTAATAAGTTTTTAAGCGAAAAACCGATTAGTGCTGACAAAAAAGTACTTATAATAGATAACGCTGAACTTATGAATGTATATTCTGCTAATAAGTTTTTGAAAACGTTTGAGGATACACCAGACTATACCCATGTCTTTTTAATTACATCGAAAAAGAATGAGTTGCTTGATACGATAAGATCTAGAGCGGTTACAATAGAATTCAGCAATAATTCTTTTGATGATGTAAGATCCTATTTATCGAGTGAATACGAAGATGATTTTGCTTATGAAATAGCTAGTATTGCTAGAGGTTCAATTGGGTTTGCGCAAAAAATAATAGATGATGAAAACCTATATCATGTCATACATTATCCATTGGAGTTACTTCAAGCCATAATAAATGGTAGAAGGGCATCAATTATTGATATAAGTTCAAAAATTGGCGATGACTACGTTGAAATATTTTTAAATAATTTGCAATATTTTTTTCGAGATATCTTTATGATTAAAGTAAACAAAAATGCCGATTTGGTTTATTATGCGAGTAAAAAAAGCATACTAGAAGATCATTCAATATTTATTAAAAAAGACGTTTTGGAAGATATTATAAAAACAATCGATGATGCAAAAAATAAAATTAAAGCAAATTGCAATAAACATATTGTGTTATATGCTACAATGCTTAATATATACGAGGAGTTAAAATGATTAAAATAGTAGGAGTAAAATTTAAAGACAAAGGTAAAATATATTATTTTGATCCAAAGGACATAATGCTAAGAGAAAATGACAGTGTAATAGTTGAGACGGTTAGAGGCACTGAATATGCAAAGGTCGTTTCTGCATCGAAAGAAGTAAGTCAAGAGGACGTTAAGTATACATTAAAACCGGTCATACGAAAAGCGACAAAAGATGATGAATTAAAATATATTGAGAACAAAGAAAAAGAAAAAAAGGCGTTTTCTATATGCAAAGAAAAAATCGAAAAGCACGGTCTTGATATGGCTTTAATTAATGTTGAATATACGTTTGATAATGCAAAGATCATATTTAATTTCACCTCAAATGATCGAGTAGATTTTAGAGAATTAGTAAAAGACTTAGCCAGCGTTTTTAGGACTAGAATTGAACTTAGACAGGTAGGTGTAAGAGATCAAGCAAAAGAAATTGGTGCACTAGGTTCTTGTGGAAGAGAGAGTTGTTGTGCAAAATGGATGGCAGACTTTCAGCCCGTTTCCATAAAAATGGCTAAAAATCAAAATCTATCGCTTAATCCAACTAAAATATCAGGTTCTTGTGGAAGACTTATGTGTTGCTTAAGTTATGAAGATAACACATATTCAGAACTTCGTAAGGAAATGCCAAAGGTTGGTAGCAAAATAGATGTTGATGGTATTGTTTCTCCAATCATTGAGTTAGATGTTTTAAAAGGAATGGCTAAAGTTAAAATAGAAAATGAAGAAGAAGATACTTACGAATACCGATGGGTAGAGATAAATAAGGGATAGTATTTTGATGAATCAACAAGAAGAGCAAATAGATATTTTAAATAGTCAGATAAGCATCATTCAGAAAAAAAAAGGGTTTAAATATGGTATTGATTCGGTGTTGCTTAGTCATTTTGTTGACGCTAAAGCCTATAAGAATGTGCTTGATATGGGATCCGGCACTGGCATAATATCGTTTCTTTTATATTCTAGGCAACTATGTGAAAATATTATAGGTATTGATATACAGGATAGCTATGTCGAAATGTCGAATAGAAGTGTTGAAATGAACTCCATTGATAATGTTACATTTATCAGTGGAGATTTCTGCAATTTAAAGTCTTTTTTCAGTGCTGAGAGCTTTGATATGATCGTTAGCAATCCACCGTATTTTTTGGAAAACAGGATGTTAAGTGGTTCTGAAGATAAGAGGATATCTAGATTTGAAATAAAGATGACGATGGAAGAGCTTTTTAAAAATGCATCCTATGCATTGAAAAATAGGGGCGAATTTTACTTAGTTCATAGACCGTATCGACTGAATGATATTATAAACACATTAACTAAGTTTTCGCTTGAACCCAAGGTCGTCCGGTTCGTTCATCCTAAAAAGGGTGTTTCGAGTAACCTTGTATTGATAAAAGCCATAAAGAATGCAAATAGGGAGTTGAAAGTATTGGCGCCTCTATATGTTTATGATGAAAATGGTTATACCAAAGAAATCAATAGGATTTATAAGGAAATAAATATGGAGAGATAAGATGGCATTACATATTTGTCCAACACCGATTGGAAATATTAAGGACATAACAATAAGAGTCTTAGATACTTTAAAAAATGTTGATTATATAGCAGCAGAAGACACTAGATGGTCAAGAAAGCTGTTGCATTATTATGATATAAGGACCAAACTAATTCACTACGATGATCATCATAAAAATAATAGTTTGGATAAGATAATAGCCTTGCTTGAGGATGGAAGGGATGTAGCCTTCATTTGTGATGCGGGGACGCCACTCGTTAGTGATCCAGGCACAGTGCTTGTAAAACAATGTATAAACAAAGGAATTGAGATTCATTCACTTCCAGGGCCAAGCGCATTTTTAACGGCATTGGTATCCTCTGGGCTTGATACCAATTCATTTTCTTTTTATGGATTTGTTCCTAGAAAGGAGAGTCAAAGAAACGCCTTTCTAAGTGATCTCGCTTTAGAACAAAATACACTTGTATTCTATGAGGCTCCCCATAGGCTTATCAAACTATTAACTAGTATAAAAAAAGTGTTTGGCAAAAGAAATATCGTAGTTGCTAGAGAACTTACTAAATTATATGAAGAGGTGATTCGCTCAAATACTTATGAAATAATCGATAAATTTAGTGAAGAGAACGTAAAAGGTGAGTTTGTCATTATGCTAGAAGGCTATGAGGGCGGGGCAAAAGAAGATCTTTCGGTGGAAGAAGAATTGATTGCCTATCTTAAAAGTGGTATATCAAAAAAGGACGCAATAAAGATTATTTCTAAAGAAAGAAATATCGCGAAAAGAGAGGTTTATAAGGCCAGCCTAGACATTGATTTGACATAATAATAAGCAATACTATACATGAGGTTTATTATGAAAAACAAGTTATTATTGGTAGAAGATGATAAAAAATATATAAAGATGTTAGAGAATTTTCTTGTTAAAAGTGGATATGATGTCGTTTGTGCAAGCGATGGGCTTCAAGCATTAGAAATTTTTCATAAGGATCCTAACTTTGACTTAGTTATCCTTGATGTGATGATGCCAGATCTAGATGGTTCTGAGACCAGAGAAGAGATACGATATATATCCGATGTTCCTATTATCATGCTTACGGCACTTGATGATGAAGAAAACGAGATAAATGGGCTTGAGAGTGGTGCGGATGATTATATATCAAAATCCTGTTCCCTTGAGGTAATAAAAACTAGAATTGCAGCTATTTTGAGGAGAAAGAAAGTCCATGAAGCGGAGCTATTAAAGGATGATCTGGTTGAAGTAGATTTAAATAGACGAACTGTTACATCGAGTGATAAGCTAATCGAATTGTCCCCAAGGGAATATAAACTTTTATTGTTCTTGATGAAAAATAAGAACATTTCACTTAGTCGTGATCAAATACTTGAATCCGTATGGGGGTTTGATTACGATGGTGAATGGAGAAATGTGGATACGCATATTAAACGACTTAGAAAAAAACTAGGAAAAGCATCGAAAAAGATAAAGACCGTTTATGGACTTGGGTATAGGTGGGAGTAATATGAAGTCAATAAGAACCAAGATGTTCTTAGCTTTTTTTGGCATTATACTAGCTATAATACTTGTTTTTATAGTGTTTAATGCCTTTTTATATAAAGAATATATCATCAAGAAAAATGAACTAGAATTTGAAAAGATTTCAAAAGAAATTTCTGAAATATATTACAGCAATGATGATTACCTTAAATCTTATATAAGAAATATAGCTATGAACAAAGGAATACAAATTGATATTGTTCATACTAAAACACAGCAGATAGTGTATTCAAGTAGAGGTTATATAAAAGCAAATGGTAAGAATATAACATTTGATTTAAATAATAAATCGACATTTCTATTAGAGGATAGGTTGTCTCGGGTTAATAGTGATGTTGGAGAGGTCTTCATCAAATCCTTTAGGATATCAAATGATTACGCTATTATTATGTATAAACCATTTGTTATGATATACGATAGAGCCGCATCATCTACGAAGTTTATTATACTGGTATCTCTATTTGTCATACTGCCCGGAATTATACTTGTAAATTATACTACCAAAAAGCATGTAAAACCTATTTTACAACTTCAAAAACAGACAACGCTTATTTCGAAACTTGATTTTTCAAGTAGGTTTGAATCAAAGAAAAGTGACGAAATTGCTATTTTGGGTGAAAACATAAATAAAATAAGTGATAAACTTAGTTCAACGATAAATGATTTAGAAAGCGATATTGAGAAGTTAAATAGAGCAGATGATATGAGAAGACAGTTTCTCGCCAGTGTATCTCATGAGTTAAAAACGCCACTTAGTATCATCAGTTCCTATGCAGAAAGTATAAAAATGGGAATTGTAGATAAAGAAGATGAGGAAGAATACTTAAGTACCATTATTGAAGAGGCTAGCAGATTAAATGATATGGTAAGAAAACTTACCAGTACATTTAAGATGCAGTTTGTAAGCAAAGAACGGCTTGAAGAAGTCGATTTATCGATACTGTTGAGTGACATCACACAAAAACATAATAGAACGAATCAACATCTTATCAAATTAATTGTTGAATGCGATGTTAAATGTGTAATAGATAAAAAATCAATCATTCAAGTAATGGACAATTTTATCGTCAATGCCCAAAAACACATGGAAAAAAATACTCAAATAATAGTTACCTTATCGAAAAAAGGATCAAATGCTAGAATTGGTATCTTTAATAATGGAACTAAAATACCAGAAGACAGAAGGAACAAAATATGGGATGAGTTCTATAAAGTTGATAAAGCAAGACAAAGAGGGGAAGCAGGAACGGGTCTCGGTTTGTATATTAATAAGAACATTATTGAATGGCATAATGGTACCTATGGTTTCGAAAATAAAGAAGATGGTGTTGAATTTTACGTTCTATTACCATCAGAGGCATAGCCTCTTTTTTTTATGCCAACTTTAATTTTATTAAAAAATATTTTAATATTGACTTTAACAATGTTAAGGTATATAATTAATAATGTTAAAGGAGGCTTTCTGTGTCAGTGAAATTAACACAGGATTGGATAAGCAATTTAGAACAGAGTGAACTAACACTCATAAAGAGGTTTTTACTTAACTCAGGTTCTTTAAAAATGCTTGCAAAAGAGTATGGTGTAACTTATCCAACCATAAGACTAAGGCTAGATAGAGTAATAGATAAAATTAAACAAACTGATAAAGAAGTATCACTTCCTTATGTAAGTCTTATTAAGAACTTGGCTTTTGAAGAGAAAATTGATTTTGAGACGGCTAAAGTTCTGATTGAAGTATATTTAAATCAAAGGAGAGAAAATGAAAACATTTGAAATTTTTTTTGGGTCCTCAATGCTGGCAATAACTACTTTTGTCTATACGAATAGCTTTTTATTATTTTTGGTATTTTTATTTTTAATATTATCCTATCTGCAGTTTAAGTTTTCGTTTTCGGGGAGATATAATGGAATGATTATTCCAATTTTCTCATTTGCGATGTCTGTTTTATTAGCATGTATATTTAAAAATAATGTAATTGAAATCTTACTCACACTTAACATACCAACATGTATTTATATGTTAGAATTTATGTACTTGAGATTTTTTGCTAAAAAGGACCTTGCATAATGATATCGTTAAAGGGTATAATTAACTTACATAGGAGGTAATTTAATGAAAAAAGTTGGTTTAATATATTGGTCAGGTTCAGGAAATACAGAAAGTATGGCTAATCATCTGAAAGAGCAATTAGAATGTTGTAATGTTGATTTATATTTTAGTGAAATTAGCGAGATGGATGAAGATGCTTTCTTTGCGAACGAAATGCTTGTAATGGGTTCGCCAGCATGTGGTACTGAGCAGATAAATGAAGATTATTTTGAGCCGCTTATGGAAAATAGTGGTGATAAATTTGAAGGTAAGGATGTATTCTTATTTGGTACTTATGGCTGGGGAGGCGGCGAGTACATGGAGACATGGACAGAAGACCTTTTAAGTCATGGTGCTAAAATTGAGTTTGATGCTGTTTTGGTTGAAGGAGAACCTTCAGATGAAACGTTTGAAGAGTTGACAACTAGGGCGCAGCAAATAGCTGAATATGAAGACTGTGGATGAAAATAAAGAATAAACTTTTGTAAAAGTTAGGTGAGAATCCCTCTGATTTGTAGTTAGAGGGATTATTATTTTGCAATAAAAAAGATAGGTGTTAGCCTATCTACTCTGTTGATTCTTGTTTGGTGAAGTTCACGAGGTATTTAAATGTGCCGTCAGAATTTTCATATTTTATGACGTCGTATTTATGTTTATACCATTTGCTATCTTCCTTCGCTATTTCAGTTTCAGCCCAGTTTATGGCCTCTTCTTGTGTGTCAAATGTTTTCCCCGAATTTGTTTCTGGCATTTCTGGTTCTGCTTCTTTTGTACCAACCAATAATACCTCATCAACAGGATCTTTAATGATTTCTTCCTTGATGATTTCTCTGCTATGTTCTTTACTATCATGATACGTAATTTTGTAAGTTATTCTTTTTTCTCCGACTTCTCCTTTTGTCTGTGTGACAACTTTGCCAACCTCTAAGCTCGAATCATTTTGGTTGATGGTTTTGTATTCAATTTCTTCTGTTTTTGTTTCCTGCTTTTCAAACACTAACGGACCATCCAGTGTACCTTTTGAAACAATCTCATTTATAGGTGCTTCCGACACATAGGTGCTAATCACCTTACTATCAATTTCTTTTCCATTTTTAAAAGTAAGTAGTTTTATTGTTGTTTCTTTGCCGTTGACGCCACTTCTTAAAACCTCTTGACTTCCGGCCTTAGAAGTAGAATCTTCTTGAACTACTGTATCATAGTCAATACTTTTTGTTTCGACAACATTTTTATAAGTGACAACATCTTCCTTCTTATTTTTTTTGTTTTTAGAATCGGTTTGTTTTTCTTCTTCTGTATTAACGTCTTTTTTTGTTTCTTTTTTTTCTTCTGTTTTTTGTTCTTTTGTTTGATTATTAATATCTGAATTGCTACTTCCTGAAACGGTTGCCAATATAAGAACTATTATTATCACAACTGTTACGAAAAGAGCTGCTAGTAAATATTTAACTTTTTTATTCATACTATGCCTCCTAGTAATTATCATAGACATTATAGCATATATTCTCCATAGGTAAAACTAAATTGGTTGAATAAGTTTATATGTTCTATTATAATTAGTATATAAAAAATGGAGGTTTTTGATATGCAAATGATTAAGTTAATGGAAAAGAGAAAGTCTTGTAGAGATTATAAAAATAAAAAATTAAAAAGGGAAGATGTAAATAAAGTAAACGATTTTATTTCATCATATACATTAAATGATTACAAAGATTTAGATGTAGTCGTTGAATATGATGGTGATATGATTTACAACAAATTAAATGGTATTTCTGGCTATAATGGCGTAATGGTGAAAGCGCCACAGTATATCATTATATATTCTTTAAAAAAAGATGAAGAATATCGAAAAGCAGGATTTGTTGGTGAGAAATTAATCGTATCGATGTTGGGAGAAAATATCGATAGTTGTTGGATAGATGTAAATAATCCTGAGATGGCAACAGAGGCGCTGGGAAGAAAACATGATAAGGAAATTGTTGCGCTTATAGCTTTTGGCTATTCTAGTGAAAGAACCTTTGTAAATAGAATATTTAAAACGGCAAAGGGAAGTGCTTCTGATGTTAAAAAGAGGGGTTATAGAGATAACAATTTCGATGTTAGCGTATCTTCTTCCGATCGGAATGTAACGACAGACTACATCTATGTTGACAAGTGGGGAAAGGAAATTACACCTAGTGAGCTTTCTCGCAGAGGACTTGATAATGTATATCACTATATTCAGTACGCGCCATCTCATGGAAACCGACAACCATGGAAATTTATAATCTGTTCAGGAGAAATGGTCATCACCATTCGAAAGAATGAGAATATAGTGAATAGAAGTGAAAATCTTGAAGGAGGAATAGCGATGTTTTACTTATATATTGCTATGACTGAGTCAGGATATTCTGGTGATTGGAATTATTCAGATAGTGAAAATAAATATGATGTTCCAGATGATTATAGGATAATAGGAAAATTTATCGTTAGAAGTTAATATGTGAAAATTTGTTGTACGGTAAATAGGATACATCAAGAGGATAAAAGAATATATCATTTAAATGTACTAATGAGCAAATAAAGAGAGATGGATGAGAGTAAGAAAAATAAAAAACGTTGAAGAAAAGTTGAAGAATTATTCTAATATTATATTAGATAAATCAGCACTAAAAAATTTGAAAAATCCTACGATAATAGCAGAGTTTGGCATGGGTAAAGGCGATTTTATAAATGAGTTATCGAAAAGAGATGACGCATTATATCTTGGGTTTGACAAATACAATGAAGTGCTTTACAGAGCGGCGATGAAGCTTAAAAATAAAACAAATGTTAAAATAGTAAATCTAAATTTAACAATGACATCAGAGTATATTCCAGATAATGTGTTCGATGAGCTCTACCTAAATTTTAGTGATCCATGGCCTAAAACTAGGCATTATAAAAGAAGATTAACTTATAGGGCGTTTTTAGATGAGTATGATCGAATGCTTAAGCCAGGGGGCACGCTCTATTTTAAGACAGATTCTCTTGTGCTCTTTGAGTTTACTTTAAATGAATTTTTTGATACGCATAGACGAGCATTTGATGTTTCGCTCGATGTTCATAATAGCTCAATTTACAGTGATAATATCATTACGGAATATGAAAGAAAATTCTCTAAGACGAATAGAATTATGGCTTTGAAATATAAAGTAGGTGATAGAATTGACAAAAAATAGAAAAAGGGTATTTGTATATACCTTTGGTGTCATAGTATTTGTTGTACTGATCGCTTTAATAATTGGCATAGGTTCTGATGACCTTATTAGTTTCTATAGAGACATAGCAGAATATCGATTTATCGCCTATATTCTTTCTGGTATATTTGTCGTTTTTGTCGATAAAAATTCACCACAAGTAACCATCACATGGCTTGTGCTTTTGTTAGTTGAACCAATTCTAGGGGTTATCGCATACACACTATTTGGTCGCAACTTATATAAAAGAAAGCTTGCAAAGAATATGAATGAACTGAATTCTAGATTATATAAGAAAGGCAGTTCTAAAGAAGGCTATGATGAATTGGACTTTAAACAGTTGGAGCTAGCTCGGCTGGTAAATGGAAGCAATTACAGTGAGTTAACTACTAACAACGAAGTTGATATATTAACAAATGGCAGTGAAAAATATAATGAGTTATTTGAAACACTACTGCTAGCAAAGGATCATATACATGTAGAATACTTTATTATAAAAAGTGATTATATTGGAAATAAGCTAAAAGACATTCTTATCATGAAATCAAAAGAAGGTGTTGATGTTAAGGTTCTATATGACGCGGTTGGTTGTTGGAGGCTCTCGAGCTCTTATGTGTTAGAGTTAAAGAATGCAGGCGTGAATGTTAAAAAGTTTTCTCCCGTAGTTTTTCCGGTATTATCTAGAGAACTCAATTATCGAAACCACCGAAAAATAGTTGTTGTAGATGGCAAGTATGGATTTGTTGGTGGCATAAATGTTGGAAACGAATATCTTGGATTAAATCATAAGCTTGGTTTTTGGAGAGACACGCATCTTAAGCTGAAGGGTGATAGTGTCAAACGCCTCCAAAAAATTTTTTTAAAAGACTGGGCGTTTGTCACAGGAAAGCTTATCGATGAAGAGAGATATTATCCAGAAATACTATCATCTGGTTCTTCGAAGGTTCAGATTGCAGATAGTGGACCGGACACTAGCTGGGAGTCTATCAAACATGTATATTTTAAAATGATAAACCTAGCCAGTGATAGACTTTGGCTTACATCGCCTTATTTTGTGCCCGATGAAGGCATAAAGCAAGCCCTAATATCTGCCGCATTTAGTGGAATTGATGTTAAGATCATCATACCGTCAAATCCAGATCATTACCTCGTGTACTGGGCTACTAGAGATAACCTAGGAGATTTTTTGAAAGCAGGGGTAAAGATATATACATATACAAAGGGATTTATTCATTCTAAGTTAATGATATGTGATGACAATATTGCGTCAGTAGGAACAGCAAATATGGACATACGAAGTTTTGATATGAACTATGAAGTGAACGCGATAATATATGATAAAGAGGTTGTAAATTTGCTTGAAACAAGCTATTTAAATGATCTTAAATATTGTAAGAGAGTAACCTTGGAAGAATATAATAATAGAAGTTTTTTTAGTAAAATGCTAGATTCCATAGGGAGGGTGTTCTCACCACTTCAATAGGAGAGTTTTATGATGGAGTTTTTTGTAGCAGTCTTTGTAATACTGCTTGATAGAGCAGTTAATTACTGGGCTGCAACTTATTTGATAAATATTGATACGATACCGATAATACAAGATGTTTTTCATCTAACGTATGCGACAAATACAGGAGCAGCATTTAGTATGTTTCGAAATCATACGTTTGTTCTAGGCTTCGTAAGCGCTGCTATCATTATAGGGTTAGTAGTATATTTATTTGTTTATCGAAGAAAGAACAAGATGGATTTACTGAGCATCTCGATTGCCATGATTATAGGTGGTGCATTTGCCAACATGATCGATCGGTTTTTTCGAGGCTATGTGGTTGATTATTTTGATTTTCGACTGATCAACTTTGCCGTTTTTAACATAGCAGATAGTTTTGTCGTTATTGGTGTATCCCTTATGATACTTGATATCGTAATTGATGAATATAAAAAAATGAAAGCGAGAAGGGCGTAATATGAAATTAAATGATTGTTTCTCTGGAGCACCTGCCATAACAATTGATTCACTAGCAATGGATTCAAGGAAAGCAAGTAACAATAGTATCTTTTTTTGTATAGATGGTCTTACAAGTGATGGGCATGATTATGTAAACCAAGCGATTGAAAACGGTGCGGTGTGTATTGTACACAGCAAGGAGATTGAAAAAAAAGATACGGTATTTTATTATAAGACCGGTAATGTACTAGATGCATTAAATAATTGTTGTAAAGTGTTTTACAACAATCCGACAAAAGATATGACAGTATATGGGGTTACTGGAACGAACGGGAAAACGACGATTGCCAGTATCATTAGAAGTGTATCTTCTAAGTTTAATACAGCTGGTTATATTGGAACGCTTGGCGTACAATATGATGATGTGGATACATATTTTGGGCTTACAACACCGGATCCTATCGTATTAAATGAGTTTTTATATGATATGAACAGTAGAGGAATTAAGGATGTAGCCATAGAAGTGTCATCACATGGACTTGAACTTCAACGAGTGGATAGTGTGGATTTTGACGTCACGATATTTACAAACATCTCGAGAGATCATTTAGATTTCCATAAGACCCTAGAAGAGTATATCAATGCGAAAAAGAAACTTTTTTCTAATTTCAACGCTAAAGCATTACTCAATATGGACGATGAGTACTATAATGAATTTGCAAGCGTTAGTAAGAGCCACGCAACCTATGGTTTTCGTGAAGGTGCTACGTACCAGATAACAAATTTAGAGCTTGGTTTTAGTGAAAGTAAATTTGATATTGTATTTGATGATAAAAATTATAGTGTAAAAACAAAGCTGGTATGTGAGTACAATGTCTATAATGTTGTTGCATCTATTGCTGCGATGCATATGGCGGGCAGAGACTTAAATGAAGTAATTGATGTTATCAAAGACGTTGAACCGGTTTCTGGCAGGATGAATAAGATTGCTGATGAGAGTGGATATAACATCTATGTTGACTATGCACATACACCGGACGCATTTATTCAAACCTTTGAATTTATTAATAAGATTAATACTAATAATAGCAAGGTGATTGTTGTGTTTGGTTCCGCTGGAAAAAGAGACAAAGGCAAGCGAGCGATTTTAGGTGAAATAGCGGATAAATACACGGATTATATTGTTCTTACAGAAGAAGATTCAAGGGATGAAAAAACCGAGAATATTGCATTAGAAATAAAAAAAGGTATAAAAAACACGCCTACCAGTATCTTTGATTATAGGTATGATGCCATCAAGCACTCGATAGCGATTGCTGAGGAAGGTGACATTATACTGATACTCGGAAAAGGGCAAGAGCATTTCCTTGATCGAGGCGACGAAAAATGTCACTGGATGGGCGATGATGAGGCCGTTATAAAAGCGTTAGAAGAATTTGATAAATAGCCGACATATCGGCTTTTTTTTATTTTGAAAAACTACTTATTGGCACATGCCTAAAAAAGTATATTAAACGGTAGGTTTTTTAATAGAATATATATAAGGAAAGTATATATTTACAGAAAAGGTGGGTGAATGGGTGGAGGATTAGCAGGTGTTGAAATAAATTCTAATCAAATTAAAGACCTTATTTATACGATAAGAGGTAAACAAGTAATGCTTGATAGAGATTTGGGCACTCTTTATCATGTGCAAACTAAAAGATTAAATGAACAAGTCAAAAGAAATATTGAACGCTTTCCAAAGGAGTTTAGATTTCAACTTACTGATAAAGAAACTTCCCAACTGGTCGCAAATTGCGACCGGCTTAAAACACTCAAATATTCAAGTAGTAATTCGTATTGCTTTACAGAGTCTGGTATAGCTATGTTATCTTCTGTTTTCAAAAGTAATATGGCTGTTAAAGTTAGTATTAGAATAATGACAACTTTTGTAGAGATGCGAAGATTTTTAGTAAATAATAGGGAAATTTTTGCTAGGTTGTCGACTTTAGAAATAAAGCAACTTGAAACAGACCAAAAATTTGAAAAAGTTTTTAATTATATAGCAGAAACAAAAGAAGTATCACAAAAAGTATTTTTATGAACAAGTATTGATAGAAAAGGTTGTAAAATTGATATGGATAAAAATGAAATTGAGATAGCTTGAAAATTTAAAGAAGGTTGGCGCAGAAATGAATAAAAAAGATGAAATTATGATTGTCAATCAAGAATTTCTTATAAATAAGATTTATACAATTAGAGGAAAAAAGGTAATGCTTGACTTTGAGCTTGCAGAGATTTATGGATATGAAACTAAAAGATTTAACGAGCAAGTAAAAAACAATATTGAAAAATTCGACGATGATTTTAGATTTCAACTTACGAAAGATGAATTGGAAAGTTTGAGGTCGAAAATTTCGACCTCAAAATCTGAAACGGGTTCTGGAGGTAGAAGATATTTACCCTATGCCTTCACAGAGCAAGGAATATATATGCTGATGACGGTTCTTAAGGGAGAACTTGCGGTAAAACAAAGTAAAGCTCTTATTCGTACATTTAAACAAATGAAAGACTATATTTTAGAAAATCAAGGGTTAATTGGTCAAAGAGAGTTTTTACAGCTTTCTATGCAGGTAACAAATAATGTTGTTGAAATGCAAGATTTAAGGCGAGATTTGAGGGGTGTGGAAGAGCAGGTAGCGGAAGTGGTGGAGGATTTGAGTAATGTTGTGCATAAATCTGAGCTGTCCGACTTGATTCTCGACCTTAGTAATCCTCAGCTAAAATATGGATTTTTACTATTAAATGGACAGCCAATCGAAGCAAATCTTGCTTATAATGATATTTACAGAATAGCGAAAAAGAGTATTTATATTGTAGATAATTATATAGGTGTTAAAACATTAGTGCTCTTAAAAGATATCGATCCATCGGTAGAAATCATTATCTTTAGCGATAATGTAGGCAAAGGGCTTCATGCTATTGAATATCAAGATTTTCAAAGAGAATATCCCAAAGTAAATATCAAGTTTCAAAAATCTGGTAGGGCGTTCCATGATAGGTATATTATTATTGATTGGAATACAGATAATCAAAGGATGTATCATTGTGGATCATCTTCCAAAGATGCGGGGAAAAGAATAACGACCGTATCAGAAATAGTTGATCAAATGATTTATACGGATTTGATAAATAAACTTTTGAAAAATCCTAAATTAAGGTTAAAATAAGAATAAATATATGAATTGGTGGTGATAAAATTTGGATAAAAATCTTATATCTATTTATAAGCTTAAATCGGACATTGAAAATATGAAATATTTTTCGATATTTTTTAGATGAACAAGCTTCGGTGTATTCTTGATGGCTCTCAGAAGTGTCAAACTGAAATCAGCACGGTTGCTAATTAATTTTAACTAAAAAACTGACCCTATCTTTACAGGTAGGCCAGAAAATAAAAATTATTTATTATGGACATTAATATTAGACAAATAGAATAAGCCTTTGTCTATTAATAATTCTTTTGAATCTTCTTGATTCATTACAATCCCGAAATTAAGCCATTAGCTGAATTAGTATAGATGTCAAGCTTGACTGCAAACTTTATAAGCTCGCTTTTATTTAAAAATAACTAATTTTTTAGTGAGTCCTCCCACCAAAAATGTTTGGCAGATTTTTCTCGATGAATAGCAACATCCAAACAGCTCAAACAGAACTAATGTGTTATAAATTAAGGGTTCTATTTAAGGTTGTTTAAATTAACACTTTATAATAAATACCAGTGTTATTTTACCAGCATATCATATATCTTATCGAGTCTTCCTGCACCAACAGTACAAAAAACTGTGTTTTCATCTAGTTCTTCTTTTAGCTTATTTATTAATATGTCATAGCTTTCCGTGTACTCTGCATTGTTTGAATTGAGATTGATCTCATCCACTAGCATTTTTGATGTTACACCAAAGGTATTCTTTTCTCTAGCGGCATAGATATCCGTTAGATATACTTTATCAATATTACTAAATGATTCAGAGAACTCCTTAAAAAATGATTTCGTTCTTGAATACGTATGTGGTTCAAATGCGAGTATCTTTTTCTTGTTGGGATATACTTGGTTTAGTATCTTAACGAGCGATTTCACTGCGCTTGGATGATGCGCATAGTCGTCATAAATAATGGCGTTGTTGTAAGTTCCCTTGTATTCAAAGCGCCTGCTAAGGCCTTTATACTTATTTAGTGCTTCTACCGCTTTGTCATCTATCAGGTTTAGTGCGTCCATTAGAGATAGCGCTACGAGAGCGTTGTATACATTGATTTCTCCGGGCACACTAAGTGTCACGCTACTGATTATTTTTCCTTCTTTTACAAAGTCAAAGGTTGCAAAACCGTTATGATACTCGATGTTACTTGCTTTATAGAAACTGTCTGAGTGGATAGAGCAGGTATAGATTTGTTTCTCCATGCCTTCTATTACTTTTCTCACGTTGTTATCATCTATATTTGCGATGACTACACCTGGTTCTCTTAGATTACTTATCAGTTTTTTAAAGCTGTGAATGACATCGTCTGTACTTTTATAGTAGTCTGTGTGATCGAGTTCTACATTGCCAAGGACAACGTAGTTTAAATCAAAGTCTAGGTAAGACTCCTTGTACTCACAGGTCTCATTTAATATATACTCACTATTTCCAAAGTGCGAGTTTCCCTTTAGTTCATTTAAGTACGCACCGACAAATATAGTTGGGTCAAAGTCTTTGCTAAGTAGCATGGTAGCAATCATTGATGTAGTTGATGTTTTGCCGTGAGTTCCAGCAACTCCTAGGGAGTATTTGTACTTGCTTGTTAAAAGACCAAAGAATTTTGCTCTGCTATACGTTTCTATATCATGATCCATCGCATAGGCAACTTCCTCGTTTTGTCTTGTGACCGCAAGCGTATGTATCATGACGTCTGCGTCTTTTATAAGATTTACCTTATGGTTGTATTGTATCTGTATGCCAAGTGTTTCTAAGTCTTGCGTCACACTGTTGTTTTGATAGTCTGAACCTGTCACGTGGTAGCCCATCTCAAGTAACATTTTAGCTACAGAGCTCATGCTGACTCCACCTATGCCAATGAGATGTACATTTTTTACGTCGTTGTCAAAGATTTTAAACATATTACCCCCTGAAAATCATTATAACATATATGGTATTTTTATTAAATAAGAGTATAATAGTTGAGGGGGGTTTTATGATGATTGAAAATATAGAACAGGTAAAACATGATCTTACTCATTGGGTAAGAGAGCAAATGGATAAAATTGGCGCAACGAAAGCCGTTGTAGGTATATCAGGAGGGAAAGATTCCTCTACCGTTGCTGCGCTAATGGTTCACGCGATTGGTAAAGACAATGTGTTTGGCGTTCTTATGCCTGACGGAGAGCAGAAGGATATCGATTACGCGATAGAACTATGTAAGGTGCTTGATATAAAGCACGAAATAGTATCGATTGATAAGATAACTAGTCGTTTTAAAGAGTCGCTTTCATTTTTACCAGATATTTCGAAACAGACCATACTAAACATGCCTCCAAGAATAAGAATGACCATGTTATATGCGATTTCGCAGTCGATTCCAGGATCCCTAGTAATTAATACCAGCAACTTGAGTGAAGACTGGATTGGCTATGCTACGATTTACGGAGATACGACAGGTGCATTTAGTCCACTTGCCACGTTTACTACCGATGAAGTAATTCAATTGGGTCTCAGTTTAGGGCTTGATGAAAAATTTGTAGTGAAACCACCTGCTGATGGTCTCACAGGAAAAACCGATGAAGAAGTAATAGGTTTTAGCTATGAAGTGCTAAACAGATATATACGAGAAGGTGTGATAGAAGATAGAGCGGTAAAGGAAAAAGTAGATAGAATGCATCGAATTAGTAGATTTAAATTTTTACCGATTACCATGTATCATTCGAACTTACCGATACGAGCAGATGACATTGCTGACATATATCACGTTGATAGGGAGAAATAATTGAAGGACGTAATCATCATTGGCGCAGGGATAGTGGGCGCAAATATCGCAAGAGAGCTATCGAAATATAAACTGAATATCACTCTCATCGAAAAAAACATCGAGGTGGGAAGTGAAACGACTAAGGCGAATTCTGCTATTGTTCATGCGGGCTACAATGCGAAACCAGGGACGTTAAAAGCCAAGTTAAATGTAAGGGGAGCTGAACTGTTTGAGACGCTCGCAGGGGATCTTGATATACCCTATAATAAATGTGGTTCTCTAGTCCTTGCCTTTGACGAGAAGCAGATAAAGGAGATCGAAAAGTTAAAAGAGTATGCGGCTAAAAATGGAGTGAAACACGCAGAAATCATCCCATATAGGGAAGTAAAACGATTAGAACCTAACATTAGTTCGGATGTAAAAAAAGCACTGTACTCAAAAGACGCAGCAATTGTGTGTCCATTTATTACAACACATGCCTGTGTGCAAAATGCTGTTATCAATGGGGTGGATTTTAAGCGAGAAGAAGAAGTAATAGATATAGAAGAGAAAAAAGAGTGCTACATCGTAAAGACAAACAAAGGAGAGTACAAGACAAAGTATGTCATCAACGCGGCTGGTGTGTACTCCGATACAATTTCTGGTATGGTGGGCGAACCAAGCTATAAAATACTCCCATATAAGGGAGAGTATCACATGTTTGATAAGAGCGAGAGGTCGAAATTTAATACCGTTATTTTTAAAGCACCAGTGAATGGCAACAAAGGGGTATTACTATCACCGACGGTACATGGTAATCTTATTATGGGACCTACTAAGACCCCGTGTGAAGTAGAAGACACGATGACTGATGATGACTCCATTGCTGAAGTGGATAGACTTGGTAGGGAACTTACCGATTGTATTTCGTTTCATAAGAGTATTCGAATTTTTACCGGTGTTCGGGCGACCACAAAGGAAAAGGATTTTCATATATACGAAAAGAAGAATCATCCGAACTTTATTGAAGTGGGTGGCATCGACTCGCCAGGACTTGCTTCTAGCCCGGCAATAGCCGAATATGTGGCTAGTATTATCAATGATAAAGCGGAGTTAATACCGAAAGAGAATTATAAGAAGGGCAGGCCATCCATTGTTGATTTTTCCG